>CEQN01201909.1_pt1 | contig 10652 bp, 10 predicted proteins | sample 427011 | NCBI WGS metagenome assembly CEQN01 (sample SAMEA2621277, study PRJEB7988) | marine metagenome | biome: marine biome (ENVO:00000447); feature: deep chlorophyll maximum layer (ENVO:xxxxxxxx); material: "saline water (ENVO:00002010), including plankton (ENVO:xxxxxxxx)" | depth 120 m
CTAGAACATGGGTTTTTATATTCCACTGTTGAGTATAATATAAAAGCATTTTACCGAGCTGACCTCCACCTAGGATTCCGAGTTTATTATCTGTTGAAAAAAAATCCATTTAATCTTTTTACAAAAATAAGCATATCTTTTGGTGTTTTGAAAAAAGCTATTCAAATTAGGTATATTTGAAGTCTTAATTTACTTTATGATAAATATTATATTATTTGGAAAACCAGGCGCTGGCAAAGGTACTCAGGCACAATTTCTTAAAAAACGATTTAATTTAAAACATATATCGACAGGAGAGATATTTCGTAATAATATTAAAAATGAAACTAAGCTGGGTGTTTTAGCAAAATCATACATCGATAATGGAGATTTAGTTCCAGATAATGTTACTATTCAGATGCTAAAGAGTGAGGTACAAAAAAGTAATAATGCAAATGGATTTATTTTTGATGGTTTTCCCAGAACAATATCTCAGGCGGAAGTTTTAGATTCTTTTCTCGAATCTATCAAAATGGAAATTACAGCTACTATTTCTCTAGAGGTAAAAGAGACAGTTTTAGAAGAAAGATTAATCAATAGAGGTAAGTTAAGTGGAAGATCAGATGATCAAGATATCGATAAAATTAAAAATCGATTTAAAGAATACAATATAAAAACTTCTCCACTTAAAAATTATTATAAATCTAAAAATAAACTTTATGCTGTTTCCGGAATAGGATCAATTGATCAAATTAAAAACAGATTAATTGATTTGATGAATCAAATTAAACGATATGACTGAAGGTAATTTTGTGGACTATGTTAAGATTCATTTGAAATCGGGTAATGGCGGAAAAGGATCAATTCATTTACATAGAGAGAAATTTATAACTAAAGGAGGTCCTGACGGGGGTGATGGAGGAAGAGGAGGTCACATTGTAATAAAAGGAAATTCAAATTTGTGGACTTTATATAATTTTAAGTTTAATCGTCATTTTTCAGCTGGCCACGGAGAGAATGGAAGTAAAAATAGGAGCTCTGGAGCTCAAGGCAAAGATGTTTATATTGAAGTTCCTTTTGGAACAATTATAAAAAAATCACTTGATGATAAAATTCTTTTTGAAATTACAAATGAAAATCAAGAGGTTTTAATTTTAAAAGGAGGTAAGGGAGGATTGGGTAATTGGCATTTCAAATCTTCAACAAGACAGACTCCAAGATATGCTCAGCCCGGTGAAAAAGGAAAGGATTTAGATTTAACATTAGAATTAAAAACTTTAGCTGATGTTGGATTAGTTGGATTTCCTAATGCAGGCAAGTCAACATTGTTGGCTTCGATAACTGCTGCTAAACCGAAAATTGCAGATTATGAATTCACAACTCTTAAACCTAATTTAGGAATAGTGCCATATCGAGATTTTCAATCTTTTGTAATAGCAGATATTCCTGGAATCATAGATGGGGCAAGTCAAGGAAGAGGGTTGGGACATTATTTTTTAAGACATATAGAGAGAAATTCAATTTTATTATTTATGATTTCTTGTGAATCAAATAACTTGAAAAAAGATTTTGAAGTTCTTATTTCAGAACTTAAAGAATACAATCCTGAATTATTGGATAAAAAATTTGCAATAGCTTTAACAAAATGTGATTTATTAGACGGTCAACTTTTAAAGGAGTATGATATTGAATTTAAAAATCAGTTTAATACTATACGTTATTTTTTTATTTCTTCTATTTCAAACTTTGGTTTGGATAAATTAAAAGATGGATTATGGGAGATTCTTAATGAATAAAAATAAATATGAATAATCTTTAGCTATAATTAGATAGATTTAAATTTTTAGCCATCAACTTACTTTTTAATATCATTTAAATACATATAAGTTAAATCAGTACTTTTACCAATATAAAATTATTTTATGCTTTTGGTATATACTCCAAAAATAACTTCAAGAATTCTTTATATTTTTAATCATATTTTTAACAGAATGATTTCATTTGAGATTAAAGTTACTAACTCAATTGAAGACTTTGTAGCTCATAATGGACCAAAATTTAGTTATTCGACTAAACCATTAGGTAATGAATTATTTTTTTTCTGTTGTCCATTTTTAATTGATCATGGAATTCAAAATATTTCAATCAATGTTTCTTTTAAAAAAAAGTATCCCATTTTTTTTTCGGTTACAAAAAAATCGGCAATGGAATTTGATGTTTTTGCAGCAAGCTTTTATCTAATAACTAGATATGAAGAATACTTGCCTCATTTAAAAGATCATAAAGGAAGATTTAAGTTTAAGGAAAGTTTAGCATTTAAAAATAGTTTTTTAGATAAGCCGATTGTTGATTTGTGGATTAATGATCTTAAAATAATTATAAATAAAAAATTTAAAAACGCCATAAAAGATGAATTTTCAAATAAAAGAATTATTCCAATCTTAGAAGTTCCAGAAGCATACTTGTTTAGTAATAAATCACTTATAATATCTGTAATTCAATCATTAACTTTAATTTGGAATCTAAAATTCAAAAATTTTATTAATCAAATTTATGTTTTATTGAGGTTTAGAAAAGATCCATATTTGGAGTATGATTTCATAATTAATGAGTTAAAAAAATATCAAATAGATCTTTTAAGTTTTTTTAGATTTTCAAAGAATATTAAAGATGGTAATTCAATTTCTATATTTAATTCATCATTTAGATTATTGATTAAAAATATATCAGACAAAGTTTCAGTTAGTCTATTAGTTTCTGTATTTGCTCAAAAAAAATTAATAGCTCTAAAAAATGAAATGAATAATCTAACTAATTTGATTCACAGAAATATCAGAAAAGTAAGACTTTATGATGGAATTTTGTCAATATCAGAAATTTATCCAATGCTAATTCAAAATGAAGTTACTGAAGATTATAGTATGGGATACTCTGATAAAATTGGGTATAGGGCAAGTACTTCAGTCCCATTTTATTTTTATGACTTAGTTAATGAAGTTCAAAGTCCATTAAAAATTTTCCCTGTGGTAATTACTGAGAATAGTTTAAGAGAATTTTCGAATGAAAAAGCTTTTGATATTATGAAAAAGTACCATTTAAAATCTCCTCTAAAAAATTCTGTTTTTAGCTTTGCTTTTTCTCCTAGTCTATTATCAAAATCTCCTGATAATTTACATTGGCATTCCTCATTTTTAGAATACCTTAGTGAATATGAAAATTTCAAATAAAATAAAAACAATTTTTTTTGATTTAGATCATACATTATGGGATTTTGAAAAGAATTCTTTTTTAGCTTATAAAAAAATTTTTGTTAAATATAATTTTCCTTTTTCTCTCAAATTATTCTTGAAATACTATATTCCAATTAATGATCGATATTGGTATGAATATAGTAGAAATAGAATCTCCAAAGAAAAACTTAGGACTAATCGTCTTATCGAGACTTTTCAGTTATTAAAATTTAATTATGACAAAGCGCTTGTTAAGAAAATTTCTGATTTATACATAAATATTCTTCCTAAACAAACTTTTCTATTTGATGGTGTTATAGATCTGCTTGAATTTCTTAAACCTAAATATAAAATGCATATTTTAACAAATGGATTTGAACATGTTCAGTTTGATAAAATGAAGTATTCTGGATTGCTACCATTTTTTGATAAAATAATTAACTCAGATAATGCTTGTTCTAAAAAACCTGACAGTAAAATTTTTAATTATGCTCTTGAACTCACGAATCAAAAAGCAGAAAATTGTTTGATGATAGGAAATGATATAGATGCCGATATTATGGGAGCATTAAATGTTGGGATGGATGCAGTTCATTTTAATTCTAAGAACGTCCCATATCACAGTAAATGTAAAATTGTATATTCAATGCAAGATTTATATGAGTTATTTAAAAATAAATAAAATGGATATAAAAAATTCGCAAAAAGTAGTAGATGAATGGATTTCTAAATACGGCGTTAGATACTTTGATATTTTAACTAACATGACACAATTGACTGAGGAAGTGGGAGAAGTCGCTAGGATAATTGCAAGGAGATATGGAGAGCAAAGTGAAAAAGAGGAAGATAAATTTAAGGATTTAGGAGAAGAATTAGCTGATGTAGTTTTTGTAATTATTTGTATTGCAAATCAAACTGGTATTGACTTGCAGAAGGCATTTGATAAAAAACTTAAATATAAGACATATCGAGATGAAGAACGTCATTCTAAAAATGAAAAATTAAAATGAATATTCAACTAATTAATTCCGTAAATAATTTCTATGGAAATATAAAAATTTGTGGATCTAAAAGTGAATCTAATAGGCTGCTTATTCTAAAGGCTATGTTTCCTAAAATTAAATTAAATAATATTTCAAATTCAGATGACACCAAGACTATTATAACAGCACTAAAGTCTAATGAAAAAAAAATAGATATCCATCATGCTGGAACTGCAATGAGGTTTTTAACTGCGTATTTTGCATTTCAATCTAAAAAAGAGGTTTTCTTAACTGGCTCCAAAAGAATGAAAGAACGTCCAATTAAAATTTTAGTTGAAGCTCTCAGGGAAATGGGAGCTTTAATTAGTTATCATGAAAATGATGGATTTCCTCCTTTATTGATTAGGAGTTCTAGGCCTTCAAAAAATTATATAAAATTATCTTCTTCCCTAAGTAGCCAATATGTTTCAGCATTAATGTTAATAGCTCCAAAAATTCCAAATGGATTGTTCATAGAGATGTCTGGAAGAATGACATCTATGTCATATATAAAGATGACTCAATCTATTCTTGAAAATATAGGTGTTAATGTAAAATTTAATAAAAAAAAGATTTCTATAACCAATAAGTTAAACATTGATTCTAAAACAGTTAAAGTTGAATCAGATTGGAGTTCGGCATCTTATTTTTTTAGTATAGTTGCATTATCAAAAGATTCTAACATTAGATTAAGTAGTTTTAAAAAAACCTCATTACAAGGTGATTCAAATCTTATAAATATTTATAAGGAACTTGGGGTTTCTTCAAAATTTGAAGATGACACTTTGATTTTAAAAAAACAAACAAACTTTACTTTTCCAAACCATATTAAACTTGACCTAATTGATTCTCCAGATATTGCTCAGACTATAGCAGTTACTTGTTTTGGTTTGGGAATTAGTTGTGATTTATTCGGTCTTCATACATTAAAAATAAAAGAAACGGATCGTCTATATGCATTAAAAAAAGAATTAATAAAACTTGGAGCAGATGCCTATTCGACGGAGAATAGTTTTCATCTAAAGTCCTCAAAAAATATAAATCAAAATATAATAATCTCTACTTATGAAGATCACAGAATGGCTATGGCTTTTGCTCCTCTTTCAATAAAAACTCCCTTAGAAATTGAGAATCCAGATGTTGTAAATAAATCATATCCAAATTTTTGGAATGATTTATATTCAATTGGTTTTCAGTGTGTTAAAAAATAAAAAAATATAATTTAGCCATTTCCTTGACATTGCATATTTTGACATAGTATATTTGCATTTTTAAAAACTCTAATATGAAACTTTCAGATTTTAATTTTGAACTTCCTGACTCTCTATTGGCTCAACACCCTTCGCCTGATAGAGATGAATCTCGACTTTTAGTTTTAAATCGAAGTAATGGCAACATTCAACATCTTTCATTTAAAGATGTAATCAATTTCTTTGATGAAGAAGATGTTCTTGTTTTAAATAATACCAAAGTTTTTCCAGCAAGACTATATGGTAATAAAGAAAAAACAGGTGCAAGGATTGAGGTTTTTTTACTTAGGGAGCTTAATAAAGAACAAAGACTTTGGGATGTTTTAGTCGATCCCGCCAGAAAAATAAGGATAGGCAACAAGTTGTATTTTGGTGACGATGAATCATTAGTTGCTGAAGTAATTGATAATACAACATCCAGAGGCAGAACATTACGTTTTTTATTTGATGGAAGTTATTCTGAATTTAGAACTAAATTACATGCGCTGGGAGAAACTCCCCTTCCCAAATATATTAATAGAGCAGTTGAGGAAGAGGATAAGGAAAGGTATCAAACAATTTATGCTAAATATGAGGGAGCTGTAGCTGCACCAACAGCAGGTCTTCACTTTTCTAAAAACCTCCTCAAGAGATTTGAGATAAAGGGAATCAATCTAGCAGAACTTACTCTTCATGTTGGATTAGGAACTTTTAATCCAGTTGAAGTTGAGGACTTATCTAAACACAAAATGGATTCTGAAGAGTTGATTATTGAAGAAGATGCGGTAGAACTTGTAAATACAGCTTTAAATAAAAAGAAAAGAATTTGTGCAGTAGGAACAACAGTGATGAGAGGTTTAGAGAGTTCAGTTTCAACTGTTAATACACTTAAGCCTCACAAAGGATGGACTCATAAATTTATATTTCCTCCCTATAATTTTTCTGTAGCAAATTGTATGATAACAAACTTTCATACATCTAAATCAACCCTTTTAATGATGGTATCTGCATTTGCAGATCATGATATGGTAATGAATGCTTATAATGAAGCTATAAAAGAAAAATATCGATTTTATTCATACGGTGACGCTATGCTTATAATATAATATGGAAAGCCCAATCAAAGAAGATATTAGAGCTCTATCATTAGAACAATTAGAGTCTTATTTCAAAAGTATTGGTGAAAAATCATTTAGAGCAAAACAAGCATATAAATGGATATGGCAAAAAAGTGTTGTTTCATTTAGTGAAATGACAAATTTATCCAAAACTATTCGTGAAGATTTAGATAAAAATTTCAAAATAAATAATGCGCTAGTTAATTTTCACAAAAGAAGCAAAGATGGAACTATAAAAAATTCTATTAAACTTCATGATGGATTGTTTATTGAGTCAGTTTTAATTCCAACGAAATCTAGAATTACTGTATGCGTTTCATCTCAAGTTGGATGCAGTTTAAATTGTAAATTTTGTGCAACATCTTTGTTGAAAAGAATGAGAAATCTTAGTGCTGATGAAATATATGATCAGGTAGTATTAATGAATAAACAAAGTATAGCATATTATAAAAAATCATTGACAAATATTGTTTTTATGGGAATGGGGGAGCCATTAATGAATTATAAAAATGTTATTATTGCTATAAATAAAATTACTCAATCTGAAGGTTTAGCGATGTCGGCCAAAAGAATAACATTGTCTACTTCTGGAATTCCTAAAATGATAAAAAAAATGGCCGATGATAATGTTAAATTTGGTTTAGCTGTTTCTTTACACAGCGCTTCTCAATCAATAAGAGAGAAAATTATGCCATTTTCAAAGAATTTTCCTTTAAATGAATTAAAAGATTCTCTTGAATATTGGTATAAGAAAACAAAATCACCTGTCACGCTTGAATATATCGTATGGAAGGGAATAAATGATGATAAAGATGACATATTATCATTAATTAGTTTTTGTAATAAAATTCCTTCAAAAGTCAATTTAATTGAATATAATGCTATAGGAAATCCTAATTTTGTTCAAGCATTAAATTCAAAAATAATGGAATATAAGAATAAATTAGAAAAGGCAAACATTACTGTTACAGTAAGAAGTTCAAGAGGAAAAGATATTAATGCAGCCTGTGGTCAACTAGCTAATAAAAGTAATTAACCCTAATTATCTTAGTGTAAAGTTTTCTAGAGATGTTATACTTTAAATATGAAAATAATTGAGCAGATAAAATTACCAATATATAAAGAGATGGAATTATTTGAAAAAATTTTTTCAGACTCTATGTCATCCAAAGTTGCACTTATAAATAGAATAACTCACTTTATTGTAAAAAGAAAAGGAAAACAAATGAGACCTATGTTTGTTTTTCTTTGTGCAAAGTTAATTTCTAAACAAAACGAAATTAATTTAAAAACCTACAGAGGTGCAGCTGTTATTGAATTAATTCATACTGCAACCCTAGTTCATGATGATGTTGTTGATGATAGTAGTCAGAGAAGAGGTTTTTTTTCTATTAATGCATTATGGAAAAATAAAATTGCTGTTTTGGTAGGAGACTATCTTCTTTCTAAAGGATTGCTTTTGTCTATTGAAAATGATGATTTCGATATTCTAAAGATTATTTCTGTTGCAGTAAGAGAGATGAGTCAAGGAGAGCTTCTACAGATTCAAAAATCTAGAAAATTAGATATTACTGAAGAGGTTTATTTTAAGATTATAAATCAAAAAACTGCATCACTAATTGCAGCATGTTGTGCCATCGGAGCAAAGTCAGTCAATAGTTCTAGTAGTATAGTTTCAGAATTTTATAAAATTGGAGAGTCAATAGGAATGGCTTTTCAAATTAAAGATGATCTTTTTGATTATAGCAATAAAAGAATTGGAAAGCCTACAGGGATAGATATTAAAGAAAAGAAAATAACATTGCCGCTTATTTATGCAATCAATAATTCAGAAAGCCAAGATAAAAAATGGTTAATTAATTCAATTAAGCATAAAAAAATTGAAAATAAAACTGTAAAGCAAATAATTGCTAAAGTAAAGGAATTAGGAGGTGTAAAATATGCTAATGATACAATGCATTTATATAAAAAGAAGGCAATTGATAGATTAAATAAATTCCCTAGAAATAAATATAGAGATTCTTTAGAATTAATGATTAATTATGTTGTAGAAAGAAAAGTATAAATACTTTACTTTTTATACTTTTATAAAAACCTTTATAGTGATAAATAAAACAACTATTGATCAAGTTTATGATGCTTCTAGAGTGGAGGAAGTTATTAGTGATTTTGTAAAACTAAAAAAATCAGGAGCAAATTTTAAAGGTTTAAGCCCATTTACAAAAGAAAAAACTCCAAGCTTTATGGTCTCTCCTGTAAAACAAATTTGGAAAGATTTTAGCAGTGGAAAAGGAGGTAATGTTGTTGCATTTTTAATGGAGCATGAACATTTCACATATCCAGAAGCTATAAGGTTTTTGGCTAAAAAATATTCTATTGAAATTGAAGAAACCAAACAAACAAATGATGATAAATTGTTAAATGATGAAAGGGAAAGCATGTATCTTATTTCTGATAATGCTTTAAGTTTTTATGAAAAACAATTATGGAATACAAAAGAGGGAGCTTCAATTGGTTTATCGTATTTCAAAGAAAGAGGTTTTACAGACGAAACTATAAGGTTCTTTAGATTAGGATATTCTCCTAATAAAACAGATTCATTTTCAATTGATGCTATAAGCAAAGGGTATAAATTAGAATTTTTAAATAAAACAGGTTTAGTTATTTCTAATAACGAATCAAACAAAAAGAATATTGATCGATTTAGAGGAAGGGTAATTTTTCCTATTCGAAGTATGTCGGGAAGAGTTCAAGGATTTGGGGGAAGGATACTTTCTGATTTCAAAAAGACTGCTAAATATATCAACTCCCCGGAAAGTGAAATTTATTCTAAAAGTAAAATTTTATATGGACTATATGAAGGCAAAAAATTTATTGCTAAAGAAGACTCATGTTATTTAGTTGAGGGATATACTGATGTTATTCAAATGCATCAATCTGGCATAAAAAACACTGTGTCTTCATCTGGAACTGCTCTATCATCTGATCAAGTTAGATTAATTAAAAGATTAACATCAAATATTACACTTTTATTTGATACTGATCCAGCAGGAATTAATGCAGCATTGAGAGGTGTTGATTTAATTTTAGAGCAAGGAATTAATGTTAAAATATGTGCTTTTCCTCAAGGAGAGGATCCTGATAGTTTTGCAAGAAAGAATTCTTTCTCAGTGTTAAAGAATTTTTTAGATAATAATTCTAAAGATTTTATTCAATTTAAAGCAAAATTACTATTTGAAGAATCCAATAATGATCCTGTTAAAAAAACATCGGTTGTAAGGGATATTATTGAGAGCATTATTAAAATTCCAGATATAATTCAACAAGAACTCTATTTGAAAAGCTGCTCTGAAATAATGGATATTAGTGAAGAAGTTTTATTTAGTGCATTTGCTCAACTTCAAAGCAAAAAGAAAAGAAATAAAATCAAGTTTCAAAAAACTACTAATAATGATCTAATAAAAAAATCAGCTACTTTAGAAAGTTATAATGACTCATATAATTTAGAAAAACAAATTATTTCTATTTTACTTCAATATGGTCACCTTGACGCGGAATATGAGGATTTAGTTATTAAACCTAATGAAAAGGGAGAAGTTTCTGAAAGTATTGAAAAAATTAAATCTAAGGTTTATGAGAAAATTTTTTTAGATCTTCAAGAAGATGAAATTGAGTTGGCGGATCCAGTTTTTAAAAAATTATTTACAAAACTTATTTCTGCATATCAAATTAAATCGGATACTGCCATAAATAAATTAATTTTTTCTGAAAATGAAAAGTTAAACTCTACAATTGCAGATTTAATTATGGACACTGAAAAATATTTTCTTCATTCATGGGAAACAAAAAACATATTTGTAAAGAGCAGAACTCATGATATTGGTCAACTTGTTAGTGAGACAATTTTAGCATTAAGAAAATATCTAATTAATCAAAAAATAAATGGTTTGAAAAGTAAACTTGGAAATAAAAATATAAAAGAGAATAAAGTTTTACTTGAAGATATTATGAATTATAATTCATTAAAAAAAATAGTTTCAAATAAGCTTAACAGGGTTTTATAAATATTCTTTG
>CEQN01071470.1_pt1 | contig 10645 bp, 9 predicted proteins | sample 427011 | NCBI WGS metagenome assembly CEQN01 (sample SAMEA2621277, study PRJEB7988) | marine metagenome | biome: marine biome (ENVO:00000447); feature: deep chlorophyll maximum layer (ENVO:xxxxxxxx); material: "saline water (ENVO:00002010), including plankton (ENVO:xxxxxxxx)" | depth 120 m
CTTGCGTAGGTAGAGTACCACTCGACGTCCTTAGATCCACTTCTGCTGGACTGCTCAGAGATTTTCATCTTGACCTTGATCGTACCCTCTGGGAGGGACAGCGAAGAAACGGTGCCGGCGAGGAAACCACAGTTGCTTGTCTCGAGGCTCTTGTCGATTAGGATGTCAATGGTCTGTTCGACTGGCCATGGACTGCTACTCTTCACTTTGAGTTCCATTGTAGCATGGCCCAGGCAGTCGTTAACGTCCTGGTTCCACATTGAAATTGGATACACATTTCCATACGATGACTTGGTCTCAGGCCCCACAGTCCATCTCCAATCTGAGTTCCACTGTGGATCATCATTCCAGCTACTTCCCTCAGTCAGGACCATGTCGCCGAATATTTCGTGCAGCTCAATGGGAGTAAGTGGGAGCATGAGTGGGGAGATTCCATTCAGGCCCGATAGCTCCTCGAGATCATAGATGATCGCTTGGAGGTTGGAGGATTCCCCATTATTGTCCGTGAAGTCTACCTGTAGATCCGAGCGGATAGCCTCTTTCCCCGCTATCTCCACCCACCTCTTCAGGGAAATATCAGCCACATTATCAGGTGAGCTGAGCTTGCCTCCACATTCACCACTGGAGGTCACTGTCCTAAATGTCAGATCCATATTTAGATCATAATCAATTGACTGCTCGGCAGTCAAGAAATCTCTGCCATATGCATCTGGTGAATTGACAGCACCTACGAAATCTAGGTCCGATGCATGTTGGATATCACTGAGGGTCCCTTCCCTTACCTCTATGTCACCAGACCCATGATCTATGATAATTGACAATTCGTCGCATATTTCGTCGAGGGCGCTCGGTGAGGCAGCGTCCCTCAGAAGCGATATCATCTCATCTCCTACTATGCTAATTTCTCCCTCACTCACTTGGAAGGACATCTCGTCTCCGTACTTCAGCTGCCTAGCTTGGAACGACTGGTCTGCACTGAAGAAGTAGAATGCACCGACTCCAGCCAACATGACAGCCGCCAAGACTGCTGAAATGGGCTTCCAATTCTCAAAGAATACGTCGAATGATGGAAGAACTATTGTCATCGATGCCTGATCCGCCGGCCCCGTGGATTCCGAGATTTCGTCTTCGACTAGAGTCGAGGTCCATGGATCTGGCTCATCCTCAGGCTCTAGTGTGGGTTCTTCGGCCTCTTCCTCCTCTTCGGACTCTTCCTCCTCTTCGGCCTCGATTACCTCAGCCTCGATTACCTCGGCCTCGATTACCTCCTGCTCGGGCTCAGATACAACGCCTCCCTCGAAACGTGCCAAGAGTTTGTCCACAGCATCACTGACATCGGCTTCGGGTTTCTCCTCCTGAGAGCCCTCTATGGACTGCTTTTCTGGTTCGTTAATTCTTTCAGAATCCAAGAGTCGATCAATCAGATCTTGCTTCTTACCGGAGACAGTTAATCCTAGTTCCCTGCACCTCTCACGAAGATCGTCGACCTTCATCGAGGATAGTTCCTCGGGGCTTGGCACATCCCATTCTGGCATCTGACTCAATTGTGAGCCGAATAAGGAGGCTTTCAACCCCTTCGCCTTTCTGAATGCTCTAAAGGGCTCTAGCGGCCCTGATTGAGGATTCCAAGAAGCAACAGGCTCAAGAGGGGTTTGTGGTCGGCGGGGGTCATGGAGCCTCGACTAGTGATACTGTCAAGGGGCCCCGAGTTGTACAGCACGAAGAGAATGTTCGAGGAAGCTGAGGCTGCTGGATGGTCAGTACAGATACTCGATCCCCTGAAGCTGACAACAGTGGTCGACGATAACGGCGTCAAGGTATTCAACAAAGGATGGCCCGTAGATTGTGATGCTGTAATCCCCAGAATTGGCAACTCTATCACAGGCAAGGGGGTCCCGATAGTCAAGGCATTCGAGAGAATGGGGGTAATCGTCCTGAACGAGGGAGGGGGGATCAGTAGCAGTAGAGACAAGCTGATGGCTTGCCAGATGATGAACGAGCGTGGAATTCCAGTCCCCATCACTGCAAATGTTGGTACATGGCAAGATACTAGAAGGGCGATTTCCAGAGTCGGTGGAACTCCTTGCGTAGTCAAAGTGACAGAGGGGACCCATGGTTCTGGTGTGTTCCTGGCGCATACCGAGCAGCAAGCCAGACAGTTGGTTTACCAGATGCTGGAGAGAGACATGAGACCGCTTGTTCAAGAGTACATCAAGGAGTCTCACGGACAGGATGTCAGGGCGTTCGTGGTTGGTGGAAAAGTAGTCGCTGCAATGAGGAGGAAGGCGAGGGGCGGAGAGTTTCGATCAAATTTCCACCTTGGTGCCAAGGTCGAGAAGCTTGAGATTCCCGACAAGCATTCTGAAATCGCGTGCAAAGCCGCAGAAACGATGGGGCTTGATATCGCAGGAGTGGACCTGCTGGAGTCTTCAAGGGGGGCTCTGGTTCTAGAGGTCAACTCGAGCCCGGGATTGGAAGGGATCGAGGCTGCCTCAGGCGTAAATGTGGCAAGCAAGATAATCCAGCATCTGAACCGAGTATGGGAGAAAAAGGTGGGTCAGGGTGACTCTTCCGAGGCCCCAAGTGATCGGGAAGTCAATGGTGAAGGCACATCAGATGCTTACTAGGTCCCTGGCGGTCTTCAATAAATCGACAAACGTACCGCCTAGAACAGTCGGAGAGAGAAGCATTCAATACCTCGGTGGTTGACTTGGGTTCGTCCTTAGGGACAGGGATGCACCTCCTCTGGAGGCTGAAAGGCGGGAAACATGGTAGAAAGAGAGTTGAATGGTCAACAGACTGGGACCTGGACCAACATGATCGGTAGATCTGACCATGTTGCCCAGGACGGCTCTTACTCCAGCCGCCTTCCATCAAGGCTCCAGAGGCTGTCTAGTCTGCCTTGGTATGAGTGTTGGATCCAGCAACTTAGGACGGAGAAGAAGAGCATCCACACAATCAGGGCCTATACGGTCGCAGCCAAGACATTCAGCACCACGTGCCTTCCCGGGGAAACGGAAAGGGACTGGGAACAAATGCAAACGACTAGCGTGGAGGACTTCCATGACATTGCTAACCCGAACGGGGGAAGAATGGATGCGTGGATGAATAGCTTGGGGGAATTGAGGCCGTCTTCACTGAATGCCAGGATAGCTGCAATATCGCACCTTCTGGGTTGGTTTGGCCATACTGTTCCTGACTGGATACAGAGACCGACTCGTAGGAAGACCCTCCCTAGAACACTCGGACGATCAGAGCTCATCAGGTTGAGGAAGGCAGCTGGTAACTCGGAAGACCCTTTGTCCTCGCCAGTGGTGACAATACTCCTGGAAACAGGTCTGCGGGTATCAGAGCTTTGCGGCCTGGATATTGAGGACTTGGACCTAGAGGATCTCTCTGCTCTTGTGATAGGAGGCAAGGGGGAGAAGGACAGGACCGTGCTATTCACTGAAGCCACAGTCAGAGCAGTCGAGGCTTGGATGCCAATTAGGAGATCCAGGAATAAACTGAGCTCGGAGGGTAAAGAGGAGAGGGCGCTTCTTCTTTCAAGTCGAGGAAGGAGGATGAATCCGAGGTCGGTTCAGAAACTCATAGACAAGCTCGCAGAGGCGTCGGACATTCCGAAATCAAGACTTAGCCCTCATACCCTTCGCCACACCTTCGCTACTGGCCTTCTGGAACGTGGCGCCGATCTAGTGACTATCCAACGACTTCTGGGCCACTCCAGCATAGCGACGACAAGGGTCTACCTCGAGATAGGTGATCAGACTCTGAGGGAGATATACCATCGTGCCCAAAACAGTCCTCCCCTGACTGAGTTACTAGAAGAGGTGAATGGGGACTCGATTGATACAGAGTTACCAGTGCAGGAGACCGTGCAGAGAGTAGAGTGACTACTTGCTTGCAGGGTTCTTCTTGTTTGACCTCTTGTCTACTGATTCGGGGCCCTTCCACTCCCTGCTGGCTCCGGACTCGTTACCAGGGTGTCCCGGGATAGGACAATACTTACCCGATCTGCATCTACTGCAGTTATCCCGGGGAGGATGGTCCACCACCTTCTGAAGGCGCCCATACTTCCTACGAGGCATGTACCCCGTTTGGCTAGGAGGGACTTAGCGGTTACGAGTACACGGAATATTCAATCAGAGTAGCTACAACAGTGGCACGTGGCAGAGGGTGGGCCGATTGGCATAGATCCGGATCGAAGTGTGCTATATGCACAGGTGATGGACGGAAATCCAAGGATGAAGATAGATGTGGAGGGTTATCTGAGGCAGGCGAATTGGCCCGGCGAAGGGAGGGAGGTTTTCCTGGGCGATGTTGCCAAGGCATCCCTCAGATCGTTGGGTCCCCATGATCCTCCACAATTCTCAGTTCAGCCCGGGTACGATGAACAGAGGTGGGAGTTGACGTCAGCTGCAGGGGAGTTGAGAATCACGATTGCTAGCGAGTCCTACTGGGGATTCGGACTGTTTGCTAAGTGCTTCCTTAACAGAATAGAGCTGACCGGGCCGCTTGAGCTCAGAGCAAGGTGCGTTCACGACATCATTTCTTCCATGGGGAGGAACCCGTGGGAGGCAACTAGGGTCAGGAGGTTCGAGAAGTCGACCGGTGGACTCGTTGCCGAGCATGGATCCTCTTGGTTGGAACTAGAGAGAAGGGCGAAGGATGACATGAATGAGGAGATTTTGGAGTTAGACGAGGCAGTTAAGTCCCTCAGAGGCAAGGAAGAGGGGATTAGTCGCATATTAGATTCTGCATCGGAGGCCCTTGATGAGGCTAGGTCGGCATTATCCGACAGGAACGCTCCCGCTGTTGAGCGGGCTCTAGGTAGGGCGGCAAGTGCGATAGTAGAGGCTGATCCAAGTACCGAGGTTCGCTCCTCAGAGTACATCGCCTCAAGACCCGGTAAACTGACGAAGAGCCCTGTTCCTTTGATCGATGAGGTAGAGGCTGGAGAACTCCTGGAGGATGAGGTTCCTTTCGTGGACCTCTCCGAGGAGGAGTGATCGACTAGAAGAGCGACCCGATCCACGATAGTACGCCGTGGTTAGCGAGGTAGATTGCCACTGAGAAAACTATGCAAGCAGCATAAATCGAAGTCTTGGAAATCTGGATGGCGTCCTCGGACTCCTCGTCGAAGTACCTTATCAGGCCCGCAGCTTGTTGGATACCGCTGCCCTTCTTCTCCTTCGCCATCGGCCCGCGCACCTGCCCTCACTATTTCAAGCCCGCTAAAGGGAAAATCAAGGTTCCAATGTCTCAATTAGTACGCAGCCACCGTCTAACTCGACTATGCGGGAGGCGGCGCTGACCGCAGTTTCAAGGCCTGCAGTCATCAGTATCTCTCTTCTGGTACCCACTTGATTCTGGAATACAAGTCGGTGACTTAGCATCTCTAGCACGTCGTGGTCAACTATCTGCCATATCCAATCATCCCCCTCAATGGTGACTAGTGCTTCCACTGGCACGAGTGGTCCCTGCTCCCTACCATTCGCCTGTGCCCTTTCTACCAATTCTACCAATTTTCTTGTCGCTCCATTAGCGTCCATACAGACCGGTTCGCCTGCATTATCTGCTATTCTCCTCCTGAGTATCCTCACTTGCATCCCACCTGCGACAACAGCCGCAAACCGAGAGCGTCTCGTTGGAGGTTTAACCGTTTACCATCCTGATTAGTGTCTGGAAGGGATAATCATAGTCTGCCCGAGATACCGTTGTCCGAGTGCTTGATGCACTGTGGGCGGACCGGTGAATCATGAGCGGGGTGGGTGCGACGTGGGAGGAGATGGCTTCCAACAGTGCTCTCTTACGTGCGGTCGGTAGTTGGAGGGGCGATCCTGATGTTTGGCTAGCAGGGTCCTTCGAGAGGCTTCCGGAGACAGTTAGGGTTAATCCACTGAGGAATGACGATGTTTGGGTCGAAGGTTGGCTGGAGGAAGTCGGGGCCGAAGAAATCGATTGGTTCAATGGTCCGGGGAGTGCTTGGGTGTTGCCCTTCCACAGAGGCAGAGCAGAAGGCAGAGTAAAGGAAATACTGGCTGCCTTACATGAGACTGGACGTATCACTAGACAGGAGGCAGTGTCTATGATTCCAGTGCTGGCCCTCGGTATTGGGAAGGGGGACCTAGTCCTAGATATGTGTGCCTCGCCTGGTTCCAAGACTACACAAATATCGGAGAATCTTTCGGAGAGTGGGATGGTGGTTGCTAACGAGGTCGTTAGTTCGAGGGTGAACACCTTGGTCTCGAATGTACAGAGGCACGGCTCTAGATCTGCTGTAGTCGTCAATCATGATGGAAGACACATACCCCGGATGCCAGACGAAGGGTTCGATGGTGTTCTGGTTGATGCTCCCTGTTCTGGTTCAGGGACTACTAGGAAAAACCCCGAGATTTGGGGAAAGTGGTCTCCTTCTAGTGGGAGGTCACTACAGGGGCTGCAAGTTGACTTGCTCTCAAGGGCTCTGCGAATAGTTAGGCCCGGAGGTCGGGTGGTTTACTCGACATGCTCCCTGGATCCAATCGAGAATGAGGCCGTGGTAGCAGAGGTTCTGAGGAATAATACTGGGGTGAAGCTGCTAGATGCTTTGGAAATTCTAGAAGGGGTTCCCGGGGAAGCTGGTATGTCATCGTGGCCTCTGCTGAACGAGGACGGATCAATATCGGATGATTCAGAAATTGAAGGGGCGATGAGGCCCCCTGGGGAGAACTGGATTTCTGAATCCCTAACTTACTGCATGAGAGTGTGGAACGATAGGGTAGAAGGGGGTGGATTCTTCGTAGCGGTACTTGAGAAGTCTTCGGATATTGATGATTCATGGGGAGAGCCACAATTCCACCAAAGTCCGAATGAAGTCAAGGAGGACCTTCCTAGCTCACCTCAACCGATAGGTGAGGAAATCTCTGAGGCCGTCAAGGAATCATGGGGAAGAGTGCCCCCTGACCTCTGGACCAGGGGCAAGAAGATACTCTGGTCGACACCCGAAATTACAGAAGTTTGGTCTTCGGAGAGAAGGATTCGAGGAGGTCGTACGGTTGTCCCTGGTGGAAGGTGGAGACCTCTGAAGGTCATCCATATCGGACTTAATGCCGCTAGGATGAGGAAGGGAGAAGTAGATCGGATAGTCGCTAAAGCAGCTAGGCCTCTAATCGAAGAAGTTGAGTTCGGGTTCACGGAGGTTAGTCAGGCGGCCATAGATAGCATACTAGTCGGAGAGGAGCCTCTTCCTTCGGCGATTGAGGGTCTGGAAGACGTGCGAGGGGGCCACGTTCTGACTTGTGATGATCTCTGCATTCCCGTTTGGATTGGCGGAAGGGTTAGTTTGATGCTGAGTGACTCAGAGAAAACTATCATTCACTCACAAAGAGGGTTAAGTGACCAAATAGAAGAGGAATAGGGGTCTCTGACTGAACAAACACCTATATTTCCCCAAAGCAGTATTGCATATGTTCAATAGCCTGACTGTCAAACTATGTTTCCAGGTGAGTGGTTTGATTGATGATACCGACCGAAAAATAATCTCAGTTTTGGAGAAGGATGCCAGAGCATCGCTGCGAAAGATCTCGGAGGAGGTCGGGGTGTCCCTAGGCACGGTCAGCAACAGAGTGAACAAGATGGAGGAAAGCGGCGTCATACTAGGCTACAAGGTGAGTCTCGATCCAGATAAGCTAGGATGGGGGCTGAATGTAGTAGTGGGGCTTAGGATAGAGAAGGGAAGGCTCATTGAGATACAAGAGAAAATTGCCCGAGATAGGAGGGTTTGTGGTGTCTACGACGTTACAGGGGACTATGACTCAATGGTGATAGCGAGGGCTCAAGATAGGGAGGACTTGGACGACTTGACAAAGAATGTGATGTCAATTGATGGGATCGAGAGATCGGTCACCCATCTGGTGCTAAATACGGTCAAGGAGTCTCCACCGACGCCCCCCGGGAGTGGGGAGTGATCATAGGAAGGAGGGTTTTGGCGTGTGGCAATAGGGACTCAATGGTCCTGCCTTCTGGCTTCATCACCCTCATCAGAGTTGTTCTCATCTCTTCGTCGACAGTAACGTCCAATGACATTAACCGATCTCTCAGAAATTTCTGCAACTGACCTCCAGTCCGATCCCAGTCCATTGCGACAATAATCGAAGGGCCCTTGTCGATAATATTCCTAGTTCCATATGTATCATGAAGATAGGCGATGAGTTTCGATCTTGTCCAGCCCCTATTCACTTTCTCAATGGTACCCGAGAACCCTAGCTCCCTCAGTGCCCTCTCATCTTTGGGCCCCTCGACAATAACTGGGCAGTGACATCCGCCCTCCTCTGGAGGGGCATTTCTAGAGATGGATCTTGCTATCGATTTAGCAGCCTTACGGAACCTTATTTCTCGATCTGGTGGGCCTTCTCTGTTTGGCAAAGTGGACTCCCTCTTACCTCAAGAAGTAGGATTATGATTTGTAGTTGTTCAATGCCATACCTGTATTTCCAAGTAACTGCTTTTCCGTATTGCTTATGAGGGGAATTCACACCCGTAGGCACGGGGAGCATCTTGACGATACAGAACGCTCTCTTCGATGGTTTGTGGGACTACTACATCTGGATATCACTACTGGTGTCCATATTCACCTTCACATGGCTATACCATCATTCGTTCTGGTATCGCTCTGACAAGGGGGGGGAGCATGACAATCCTGACGAGATTGAGGTAGGAGTTTTTCCTAAGCACAACGACGATATGAAGCTGGAAGTAGCTTGGACCGTTGCCCCGTTTCTGTTGATCGTATGGCTCACTTACGTCTCTTGGTTGCCTTTGGCTTCTGTCTGGGCTCCAGTAGATGACGCTGACTTTCACGGTTACGAATGCGAGGAGGGCGAGTCATCCAATAACGCATTAGTCGGTGAAGGATATAATGCCATAGTGGAGTCAGAATGCTACCATGTTATGGAGATAACAGGAAAACAGTGGGTTTGGCAGTTCGACTGTCTAGAGTTAGCAACTGAATTATGCGACACGAGCAGCGAAACAATAGAGGTCTACGGGACTGTTCCGGTTCTCCATCTCAAGGAGGGTGAGACGTACCTAGCGATAATGACCTCGGAGGACGTCACTCATGCGCCTTGGTTCCTAGGCCTGGGGACAAAGGAGGACGTTCTCTACGGACAGGACACGAGTCTCTGGCTTACTGTGGTCGAGGGGACCTCAGACCAGGTCATTCTCTGTACTGAGTACTGTGGCGATGCGCACTCGGTAATGGCAGCGATGTTGAATGTTCACTCATAGGTGATTAGTCATGAATACTAGAATCAGTAGGAGCTTGGTCGTTCTTGCTGTACTTTCCATAGCAATGGTGATCTCTCCTGCAGTCGTTTCCTACCCCACTGGCATCAGTGGCGTGAAGGACTCAGGGTGCAACTGCCACGGTGCCGTGGTTAGCCCGGATGTAGCTGGATCGATTAGCGGCCTTCCTGACCAATACAACTACTCCGAGGAATACGAGATAGTGGTCTCTTTCACAGGGGGTCCTGCGAATGCTGCGAACTCGAATCAAGGAGGGTTCAACCTCTGGGTCAGCGATGGGGAGCTCGTTCCGAGCGATGCCACTGTCCAAGCGTACGGAGTCAACGAAGTCAGTCATACAGAGGCAGGAAATGACCAGACTTCATGGACTCTGACTTGGACAGCTCCCTCGAGCGACAAGAACGTCGAGTTCGTCTTGCACGTCAACTCGGTCAACGGAAACGCGGATGGGAATAACGGAGGCAGTTCTGGAGATATGTGGAACAGGCTCAGCGCGAAGGTTTCCCCTCCAATATTGGTTCTTGAGTCAGCAGATCCTTTCGTCGTACTATCTACCCTCATCCTCGTTTCCGCTATCCTTCTTGCAATAACACTGACTTATGTTTTCTACAGAACAAACCCTGAGTCATTCACCTGGGACAACTTTGCGCCTTGGATAGCCGAGTGGCTGACTACTACTGATCACAAGAAGATCGGGACTCTTTACTTCGTCGCTGGGATGTTCTTCCTTGGAGTTGGCGGGATAATGGCGATGATGATCAGAATTCAGCTTTCGGTACCTGGTAACGACTTCCTTACTCAGGATCAGTACAACCAGTTCTTCACCCTCCACGGAACGACTATGATTTTCCTTGCAGCGATGCCACTGATTAATGGGTTTGCGAACTGGATGGTCCCCCTTCAGATTGGGGCTCCGGATCTAGCGCTTCCCCGAATCAATGCAATGTCGTTCTGGCTACAGCCAGTTGCTGCACTGCTGATATTCACTGGTGTATTCTCCGGTTCGGGAGCGGATACGGGATGGACTGGTTATGCTCCATACGTAGTCAGCGAGACTGCTCACATGGGTACGACAATGTGGGTTGCAGGACAAATCATGCTCGTGGCTTCGTCCACCCTAACTGGAATCAACTTCCTGACCACTATAGCAGTAATGCGTGCACCCGGGATGGGTTGGCTGCAAATGCCACTGTTCACATGGTCCATTCTCATTGCTAACCTGATGCTCTTCCTATCCATACCGGCTTTCGGCATAGGACTCATACAAGTGTATCTTGACAGAGTAATTGGAACGGCATTCTACGATGTTTCGGCTGGTGGGGACCCGTTGCTCTGGAGTCACCTCTTCTGGTACTTT
>CEQN01210935.1_pt1 | contig 10628 bp, 8 predicted proteins | sample 427011 | NCBI WGS metagenome assembly CEQN01 (sample SAMEA2621277, study PRJEB7988) | marine metagenome | biome: marine biome (ENVO:00000447); feature: deep chlorophyll maximum layer (ENVO:xxxxxxxx); material: "saline water (ENVO:00002010), including plankton (ENVO:xxxxxxxx)" | depth 120 m
AATAACATTCGGAAAATATAAAGGTAAATCTATAGAATATATATATAATATAGACAAACAATATATATTATGGTTATGTTCTCAAACATGGTATAAAGAACGACATACCGGTTTATATAATGCTTCAATAAAAATTATTGATAATATTAAAATTGAAAAATATGAAGATAAATTTTTAGTTTATACTGATGGTGCTTGTCCGGATAATGGAACCCCGAAAGCACGTTCATCAATAGGTATTCACTTTTCAGAAAAAAATAGTATCAAATTAAATGATATCGGCGAAAAATTAATACTTAATAATCATTCAAATAATATTGCCGAATTATTAGCTATAAAAAAAGCACTTGAATTATTAATATCAAATAATATTAAAGTACCTATTCAACTATACACAGATTCTTCATATTGTAAATCTATTTTAGATGAATGGTATAATAAATGGGTTAAAAATAATCTTTTAGATAATAAGAAAAATCTAGATATAATAAAAAAGACATATGACCTTTATACTGAAATAAATAATATAACAATTTATTATGTTAAGGCACATACAAACAATAATGATGAACATTCATATGGAAACAGAATGGCAGATAAATTAGCACGAAATGCTATAAAAAGTTAACATTTTGATTTAATAAGTAGCAATAATAATATTATACCGGCGATTAATATATAATGAATATTGTCTAACATACCTTTTTCTTCTTTATCTTTACCTTCATCTTCAGGTTCATTTTTTCTCTCGATACTATTTGCTCCACAATTACATTTGCTCATTTATTATAAATAATATTTTTTTATGCTACCATTTCCGCTTTTAGTGGAGGATGGGAATTATAATTATTTATCTTAAATTGACTTTCATTAATATTATCTATATCAATAATATCTCCATTTATCTCTAATGTAGGAAATAGATATGTATGCCTCTTTAATTGTGCCTCAACTTCATTATAATGATTTGAATATATATGACAATCCCCTAATATATGATATAAAAATCGAGGTATTTTATCTGTTATCTTCCCAATAATATGTAATAAGAATGAATATGAAGCTATATTAAATGGAACCCCTAGAAACATATCCCCTGATCTCTGATACATTTGTCCATCTATATAATCTCCATCAACATAAATTTGAAAAAGAATATGACATGGTGGTAAAGCCATTTTATCAAGATCAGGAGGGTTCCACGCAGACATTATAATCCTCCTACTTGTTGGATCATTTTTAATAAGGTCAATCATATATCGTAATTGATCAACACCTATAGATTCACTTCTATTGTAGTCACCACCAAAATTCCTCCATTGATATCCATAAATAGGTCCCAAATCACCTTCATCATAATCTAATCCGCGACTATCCATATACTCTTTAGAAGAATTTCCATCCCAAATATGAACATTCTTTTTTTGGAGTTCTTTATTATTTGTAGAACCACTAATGAACCATAATAATTCTCGTAATATAGTTTTCCATCCCATTTTCTTAGTTGTCAGTAATGGAAACCCCTCCCTTAAATCAAATGACATTTTCTCTCCAAAACTAGAAATAACTTGAGAATTACGTGTATCTCGTTTAGTACCATTACAATATACACTATTCAATAATCTTAAATATTCTTGTTCTCCCTCATTTACTGTTAATTTATTTTGATAAATATTAAATGAATAATCTATCATAACCGAACTCCTCTCATGTTTTTCTGAAGGATTTTGATTTGTATATATTCTAGCTTTACCATGACAAGGTTTATTAAAAATTTTAACATAATCGCCTCCAATAACTATATTAGACTTTACTAATGATGGATTTAATGTATGGTGCCAATGATTAGTTATATTAAATGAAGGTTCACATTGAGTTTCATATATGAAATCAACTCCAACTTTATATGCTTCTTCATATAAAGAAGCTCCTCCGATTATAAAAGTTTCAGGATCATCTTTCATATATTCTGACCATGTGCTTCTATCTAAAGTATGATTACATGATCTATGTTTATCCATAAACTCGGAAAAAGATCTATAAACAATGTCGGGTCTTTTATCTTGACTTATTAATTCATCATAATGATTATTACTTATAACAATATTTATCCTTTTATTTAATGGTTTTTTAGGAAGACTTACCCATGTATTATATCCCATAACAACGATATGTCCAATGGTGGTTGATTTAAACCAATCTAAATCATCTTTTATATGATATATTAATCCTCCATCAATACCAATATTATTCTTATTATCTCGATTAAAAATAATATTTAGACTCATTTTTATTAATTTACTATTATTAATAAAATTTTAAATCAAATTTAATAAAATATATATTTTAAATCATTCCTCTTTATCATATATTAAATTAGGATTATCCTCACCAGTACCTTTAGTATCTCCATCTCTATCTATATCACTTTCATTACCACTATCACTATCACTATCACTATCACTATCACTAATATCATAATGTTTACCTTCTAATTGATCTCTATATATACCCATCATCTTAATAATATGAGTATTATTTTCTTTAAAAATTTCTTTAGCTATATCGGTAATCATATATATTTTAGTGAATAACGTAAAGAAGGGACTACCGTGAAATAACTTACTTTTTAATGCGAAATATTCATCATCAATATAATTAATCATTTCTTTAAAAGAATCTTCATCATCGATTAATTTACTTAGATTAATATTATTATAAATATTATCAATGCATTGATCAATATCTTTTAAGATTCGGTCACATTCAATATATGTAGAATTATTTGTTAATAAAAATAAATTTGTAAATGTAAGATATATCGCATACTCAATATCAACTATATTATCAACTTGAACATAATCATCTTGTTCAATCAGTTTTCCTCTTCCGGCTGTAATAACTTCATTTTCATTTAAATTTAAAAGGATTTTACGATTTGAATTAATTTTTTCAACTAATGTATTCATCTTTATAATAAATTAATACATTATATTTTCTTAAATAATTTAGAAAAGAATTAGATAAATTAAATTTAAGCTCTAAGAACAGACATCATAGGTTCGAAAATGAACTTAACGCATAGACCAAGGAGGACCGCGAATACGAGAGAGTGGAAGATTAAGAGGTTAGTTCCCTGTAATTTGAAGGAAAGACCAACAACACCTCCGATTTTTTGGAGAAGTTCTTCAACAAATTTGAATGTAGCAGAATTAGCAACGACGTAGAAAAGGACGCCTCCAACTAAAGCAATTTGAACGAGTTTTTCGTTAAATAAACCAGTAACACTTTCGACAACTTTTTGAACCATTTTTATACTTTATATTTAGATAAAAATTTTGAATATTCGTATTAATTACTATTTTTTAAATATTCTGAATGAATATATATATTTTCAAAAAATAAATAATTATTTTGCTTTAATATTCCATCCATTTGTTCACGATCTTTATCAGATTCTAAAACTATACAATCAAACTTACATTTCTTAAAAATACTCCATATAGGATTTTTTGTATTTATAAAACATAAATTAAAATTTTTATTAAATCCTTTAATTTCCTTTATTAAATTCTTTTCACGAACTTTCCCATCTATCTTTATATTTTCCATATTCCAACCATTACTCTTAATTATATCCATTATTTCAGAATCTATCCCCAATACTTCAATTGTTTGATTATTAAATATATCACATAATATACCTTGAACTGGATGCGAATCTACATTTAAAGTATTTACAATTTCAGGTATTTTTATTTCTATATTTTCTAATGTAATCTTTATTGGCTTATATAAATTATAATTATGAATACTTAATAACTTAATAGTATCATAATAATTATCCATTGGTCTATCTAAACCCTTGCCATAATAAAAAGAAAAAGCTTCAGAATTTATATCTTCCCACTTAAATCCCCCTTTATTCCAATACTCTTTTGTATGGAATAATGTAGATTCATATCCAATAGCATTATTATCTACTTTATATAACTGTTTTCCATATATATCATATGCTAACATAGATTTACAATAAGTACATTCAATTTTATTTCTTTTCAAAAAATCAAGTTTACGTTTAATCACTTTGGGATTATAAACAGTATCAAAATCTAAATGAAATATATAATCATTACTAGTTAAACCAACAGCATAATCTCTTTTAAATCCATTTGGTAGAATACCTGCTTTATTAAAAAAATTCCAAATTATTTTTTCTTCTTTATCATCTTTAAATTCAATTTTTTCTAAATACTCACTTGAACATATTCTTATATATAATATGTTTTCATGAATAGGTATATGTTCACTATGATCTTCTTTAGAATCATCAATTATGATCCATTCTAATTTATCCTTGGGATAATCAAGTGTTTCCCAATGATAATTAAATAATTTATAAAATTGTGACCAATCATGTAGAATTGTAACAATTGAAATAGAAGGATAATCAGACATTAATAATAATAATAAAGTAATATATCTCTTTAAATAAACGTTAATATTCTATTTTTTTATGTCCAGATTCTTTTAAAAAAGCTTCAGGTATATCGTCGGAACAATTTAATATTTTTTCTCTTAAATAACATACAAATGTTAAGCGTGTATATTTATTATTTAATCCAACTGTCCCTACTTCTGGATTATCTTTAAAAGCATAATCAATTGTATCATTATATAATTTATCTTCTTCTGTTTCATATATTTCTGTGTTTGAATGCCATTGATGTACATCCATGGCCAAGAAATCTCCCGATCTAACATCCACTCCAACTCCAAATTGAGGAAATACAGTATAGCCCCCATGATACTTACCACGTTCAATTACAGTTAAATTTCCAAAACCACCTTTAAAGTCACCGGCATCTCTATGTAGAGCCGTTCTAAAATTTCTATTGATTGTAATCGTTGAAAAAGATGTTTCTGGAATTTTAAGATGGGGTTTTTGATTTGCCCTTTCTAATTGTTTTTCATGGGCAGAGGGTATAAGTTTTTTAAAAAGAGCATCTATTCTTTGTATAAAAGGTAATCCATCTTTATATTTATCGTAATTTGTTCTTGTAAAGTGTGTTAATCGACATGGCAATTTACAAAAATTACTTGATGATTCATAAAAACCAATTGGATTTGATGCGACTTGATTATTTACTTTCATTTTTGATATTCCTCCTTCAGATTTAATATATAAAATCATTAAATCCTCTTTAGAACTATCATCTGAATATGTTATATTTAATTCTTGTAATTTTCCTTTTATCTCTTCAATTGATAATTTTTCTAAATCTTCTTTTAATTTATTTCCAACAGGATTTAAATAACCGGTTGACCATTTACTTGTATTTATTATATTTCTTTTTTTCCAATATATACTTTCAGTATCTATGGGACCGGCTGAAGCCCCTCTCCCACGACTAGGTTTTGCTAAATCCTTATAAGAACTCCAACCATTCCTTAATAATGATGGCTTAATACTATTTCTTCTAAATTTTAATAATAGTTTTTCACTTCCATCGTCATCTTTATAATATACATCAACGTTATAGTTTATTACAGGTAGTTTCATGTGTGAATTATCAATCCATTTTCCTTCAAGTTTAGATGTCTCTTCATCGGTTAATACTTTATTAATAACTAATTTTTTAGGTCTAGGCATATAATAAAAGAAAGAAAAAAATTTTAAATTTTAACGAATAAATTACATTTTTTTAATAAAAAATAAAAGCAATATCACTATAATAATTAGTAAACCATATTTAAAATAATCTTTATATTTGTCTTGATCTTTTAACCGTTGACTCTTAAAAATATCATAATATTTATCATATAATTCTTCATGAGAATATTCTTTTTCACCTTTAAATTTATTTACTGAATTATGAATATCAAATAACCATTCAATTAAATCATCCTTAGAATCTAATTTTATTGGATTATTTTTTAAATTTTCTTTATAGTGTTCTCTACATATAGGACATGGAATAGTAAATTTTAGAGAATCAAATAATTTATGAAAATTTTCTTTATCTTCTTTTGTTGGATTATTTGGATAATTAAATGTTATTGTATGTAAAAATAACCATGCGGAAGGCCCCCAAATTTTTGGATCCATTGTATAATATTATAAATATATATTATTTAAACAAAAAAAAACAATATTGAGTATGGATAATAAAGATATATCAAAAAATTATTGTAATAATTGCGGCAACTATGGTCACTTATATAAAAATTGCAGACATCCTATATTAAGTTATGGTATTATTCTATACCATCGATGTAAAGGTACAGGGGAAATTAAAATTGTAATGATAGAAAGAAAAGATTCATTAGCTTATATAGAATTTTTGAGAGGTAAATATGGATCAATATATAATCTTAAATATATTCAATTATTATTCAGTCGTATGTCTTTCGATGAAATAGAACGGATTAAAAAGAATGATTTTGATACATTATGGAAAGAATTATGGATCCATACTGAAACAATTAATTATAGAATAAAAAAAGAATATACTAAAAGTAAAGCAAACTTTATTGCTATTAAAAATGGTTATAAAATAAAAGAAAAAAACATAAATTTTGAATATTTATCAGACTCAGTAAAACAAAAATATACTTCGAATGAATGGGAAATTCCAAAAGGTAGAAGAAATAACCTTGAAACAAATAAACAGTGTGCTATAAGGGAGTTTAAAGAGGAAACAAATATTAATATAGAATCATTGAATATTATTAATAATGTTATACCTATAATTGAAGAGTATGAAGGTATTAATCGTGTCCGATATAAACATATTTATTATATAAGTGAAGCAGAAGAAGAATTCACATTAAAAGTTGACATGGATAACAAAGATCAATATACTGAAATAAAAAATATTGAATGGTTAAATGAAGAAAATTCGGGTAGTAAAATAAGAGATTATGATAATAAAAAACATGAAGTCATTAATACATTTTTTAATTTCATAAAAAATTTTCATAAACATGTTACTCTTGAAAAATAATTTTATATTTATAGATAATATAATGGGTGATATTTTGATTGACAAAATAGATGAAGGAATCTTTAAGAAATATGAAAATATTTATAATAGAAATAAAGAAAAAGTAAATAAAAAAGAGATTGATGAACTTCAATATGGTTTAAATAAATTTGAGATTAATCGTATGCCCGATAAGAATGACCCTAAATTCATATATGAATTAACTCGACAACTTCAAATATATCATTGTAAGTCATCCTTTAATATTAAAGATATTCAGAAGAAGTGTAATATAGATAATTTTGAATTATCAAACAATCAGCAATTTTTAAAAAATTTTATAAATGATGAAACACCTTATAATGGATTACTTATTTTTCATGGGGTTGGTGTTGGAAAGACATGTTCAGCAATTAATATAAGTAGTTCTTTTATTGATTCTAAGAAAGATGATAAAAAGATTATAGCATTAGTTTCAAAAAATATTCAACAAAATTGGCTTAATACTGTTTATAATCCAAATAAGATTGGTAATCAATGTTCCGAAGATATTAGTACTCGTATAGAGGATGAATTAAAAGAGTCAAATAAAAAACCATCAAAATATAAGGTCCGTCGAACAATAAAAGAATATTATGAATTCTATGGTTATTTAGAATTTTCAAATAAACTTAAACGTTTAAGAGATATTCGTATTGGTAATAGAGAATTAGAAAAAAATGAAAAAGAATTAATTCTAAAACAAGTCATACGAGAATATTGCTCAGATAGAATTATGATTATTGATGAAGTCCATAATTTAAGAGAAGAAAAAGACAGTACTGAAGATGAAAATGAAGATGATAAAGAAAAAGCTTTGAAAACTAAAAAAGAAAGGGAAAATGCCAGGACTATATTAAAAAAAGTTGTCAAATACAGTCAAAATATGAAATTAATAATTATGTCAGCAACACCAATGTTTAATAAATCAAAAGAAATAGTATGGTTAATGAATCTATTACTATCAAATGACAAAAGGCCATTATTAAAATACAAAGACTTATTTATAAATGAGAATGATGAAGATATATTAACTGATAGAGGGGAAAATTTATTAAATAAAAAATGTTCTGGTTATATATCTTATTTAAGAGGGGAAAATCCTATTTCCTTTCCAATACGATTATATCCAAATGATAAGAATAGTATTAATCGGGGGAAAAATAATTATCCAACAATCAATTTATTTAATGAAAGTCCAATTACATCTTATAAGTTTTCATTTATGGATTTATATTTTAATAAAATGATCGATGAAGGGTCTCAATGTTTTTATTATAAAGAATTTATTAAATCATTAGCAAAAAAAGAAGAAATCCCTATATCAGAAAGAAAAGTTGGTATTCAATTATCAAATATAGTATACTCTATTGATAAGAAAAAAATAAATATTAAAAATGTATATGGAGAAAGGGGATTTAATAATTTTATGGATGAGAATGTCAAAAAATTTAGTTATAAAGAATCAAGTGAACCTATCTTTGATATAAATAATGGAATATTAGAATCTATGTCTGCTAAATTAACTAATATATTAACCGGGTTAAAAGAGAATAAATCTAAAGGTATTATCTTTATTTATTCTGACTATATCTATTCAGGTGTATTACCAATTGCTTTAGCATTAGAACATATGGGGTTTGAAAAATTTGGTGGTAAAAATATTTTAGATTATCCAGAATGGAAAAAAAATAGTGAAAATACAAAATCAGAACCAATTGATTTTCAATGGAATGTAAGAGAAAATAAAACTACTGATGTATTTAATAGAGCAAGATATATTATATTATCAGGTAATAAAAACTTATCACCTAATAATGACATGGAAATTGAAGCTGTTAAAAATGCTTCAAATAGTAATGGAGAAAATATAAAGATCATATTAGGGACATCTGTAACGAGTGAAGGATTAGATTTTAAAAATATAAGAGAGATCCATGTTCTTGATCCATGGTATCATTTATATAAAATCGAACAAATTATAGGTCGTGGAATCCGTTTCTGTTCTCATATAAACTTACCTGAAAAAGAAAGAAATGTAACTGTATTTTTACATACTTCAGGAATATCAGAAGAGAAAGAATCAATAGATACGAATACTTATCGTATGGCCGAGCAAAAAGCAGGACAAATCGGGAAGATTGAAACCATTTTAAAAAATAAAGCAATTGATTGTTATTTGAATGAAGATATTAATTATATTTCAAATATGAATAAATATAAACTTATTTCAAGCCGTTCTACAAAAATTAAAAAAGTAGATGTTAATGATCAAGAATATTCAAAAATATGTTCTTTCTCAAATAAATGTAAAATAGAATGTTCAATTGAACAAAAAGATATATTAACATTAGATAATATCAATATTAATGATAAAATCGAAAATTTATCATTCGACACATATACAGAAAAGAATATTAATGAATTAATTAAACCTGTATGTAAAATAATTGGTGAATTTTATGAAATATATAATTATTATACTCTTAATGAACTTATTGACAAAGTTAATTCTTTAATGGATACAAATTTATATATTATATATCACTCAATAAACCATATGATTAATCATAAATATCCTGTATGGAACATTAATACTACTCCAGGATATATTATAAATCTAAATGATTATTATATATTTCAACCTTTTAAAAATATTGATAAAAGTTTACCTCTTTATGAAAGGTTGATAACAAAAGAAAATGGTCATGAAAATATAATATTAAATGCATATAAAGATTTTGAAGTAGACATTTCAGGGGATAGTTATATGTGTTTTGAAGACTATAGTGAAATCCATTATAGAATTTATACTGAAATACGAAAGGCTACTGTGAAAGGTTGGAGGAATCCTAATAATGAAATTATATATGATGAAATAATAAAACTTATAACAAAAAATAAAAATAATTATGGACCTTTTAAAGCATTTAAATTTAGTAAAGGTCAAACCATAAAGTTAGATACTGTTAATAATATTGATGCTATTAATTTAGATTATGACCTTATAAGATATTTAATACCTACAATTAATAATGATAATTATATTAACCACATTATTGATAAATTAAAATATTCTGAAAAATTAACATTGTTAAAAAATATCCTTTCAAGTGTTATTAATAACGATTATAAATTACCCGAAGATAAATATGATAAATATATTTACATGTTTTTCAAAAATAATGTAATAAGACTAAGCGATATAGGGGAATATTCTATCCTTGATGAAAATGGAGGGGATATTATTGGGTTTTTCTTACATAATACAGAAAAAGCATTTAATAATACATTAAAAACAAATATAAATAATTTCAGCTTCCTTATCTTTGATAAAGAAACAGAACAATGGATAGATCTTGATGAGGTTGGTAAATTAAATATTAAAAAGAATTTTAAACCCTTAGAATTATTTAAGACACCACCTCTTTGGGGTTATTCATATAAAAATAAAGAAGAAGATCACCAATTCAAAATTATAAGACCATTACAAAGAACCAGTAAAGATAAATTACCTGGAAAAGTATTAGCCGATGTATTAGGTTTTAAATCAATATCGTTACTCGAGATATTCAAAGAAAATTTTCCCGATTATTTTAAAGC
>CEQN01125388.1_pt1 | contig 10615 bp, 7 predicted proteins | sample 427011 | NCBI WGS metagenome assembly CEQN01 (sample SAMEA2621277, study PRJEB7988) | marine metagenome | biome: marine biome (ENVO:00000447); feature: deep chlorophyll maximum layer (ENVO:xxxxxxxx); material: "saline water (ENVO:00002010), including plankton (ENVO:xxxxxxxx)" | depth 120 m
ATGTCCAAGATAACAAAATACCTTTCCTGAATCTCCATACTTAGCTAATAGCGTTTCACAATTTAGCTCAGGAATTTTCTCTATTTCAAAGCCCAGGGGAATTAACTCAGCCTCTATAAGGTCAAAGCAACCCCCGTCTTCTGGTGAAATGGACTTAATCCTGATAAGTGATTGAGCTAGTTCTAGTGCAGACATAATTTAGTTTTTATGAAGTTTGTCGTTTAATGCTGCCGATTTAGGATTAATTTTTGCTTCAATAGCACCATTTTGAGAGTTCCTTATAAATAACAAATTATCACATCCTGAAAGTTCTGAAGCTTTGACAACTGATCTTGGCTCATTATTAGAATTATACGTTGTAATTTTTGAACCCCCTGTAATATAAAGACCTGCTTCAATAGTGCAGTTATCTCCAAGCGGAATACCAAGACCAGAATTTGCTCCTAGAAGGCAGTTTTCACCAATAGATATTTTTACATCATTGCCTCCTGATAGAGTTCCCATAGTGCTACAGCCACCTCCTAAATCTGAGTTTTTGCCCACTACAACACCTGCAGAGATTCTTCCTTCTATCATTGCTGGTCCAAGCGTACCAGCATTAAAATTTACAAAACCTTCATGCATAATTGTTGTGCCTTCACTCAGATAGGCGCCAAGCCTAACCCGGCTGGCATCTCCAATACGAACGCCAGGAGGAATAATATAGTCTGTTAAACAAGGAAATTTGTCGACTGATTTGATTTCAAGTGGCTCATTATTTTTTTGTGATAAGAGAATTCTCTTATCAATATCATCGAGTTCAATTGGCCCGTGATTCGTCCATGCAACATTTATGAGAGTGTCGAATAAGTTTTCAAGATTTAATGAGTTGGGTATAAAGTGCTTATAAGAAATTAGATGCAATTTTAAGTATGCTTCCTCGATAGTTTGAATGGGTTTATTTTCTAAAATCCTGCATAAAACTAAAGTTTTATTTTTATCAAGGTTGCAAATTGCATTATTCAAAATTTCATCTTGAATATTAAGTTGGGCTAAATCTTTTATCTCAGTCACATTCTCAGCCATCAAAGCATCCCATGTCTTATAGTGCTGACTGAATTCATCTTTACCATTCATAAAACTAATGCATGGAAAAAAGGTTTCTAATGTATTGCCTGATGTACCTTTTGTTGCAATGCCAAGGCCAATTAATGGTAAATTTTTCATATAGTTATTATAGGCAGTCTTAATCTTTATTGAAGTGCTTACAGGTTCTTTAGTTTCTTTTGTAATTGATTAGTTTTATTTTTAGAAATGCATGATTTCGTCTTTTCATCAATCACTGTGAAATTATCTTCTACTTTTTCACCAAGGGTCGTAATTCTAGCTGAGTCAATACTAATACCATGCTCAAGGAATATGTTTGCAACTTTAGAGAGTAAATGAGGCTGATCTAAGGTTTCTAGAGTGACCAAACTCGCCTCTTTATTATTTGTCGGCGATATATGCACTCTGGTAGGGTATTCAAACACTTTTTTGTATGTTGTTTTTAACTTGCTGGTTACTTTGAAAGCTTCAGAGGAGATTGCGTTTATAATTTTTTGTTCAATATTTTGAATATCCCTTTGAATCAAATTGCCTCCAAGGATTTTGTGTCTACAAATAAAAGTATTCATGGCATATTTCCCATCATTGGTTGTATGAATATCTGCATCTATAGTTTCTAGCGAAAGCTGCTCAAAGCTTCTAACAGTTTTTAAAAATAGACCAGCTTGATTCGGAGTGAAGATAAATATTTCAATTAGGTTTTTTCTGCTTCTTACAAAAACAGATGTTTTTCTTTTGGAAGCAGCAACAGTTTTTGCTTGGTTTGATAGCTGTTCTAGTTGATATTTTGAGAAATAAGCATCTGGCAATTGATCCCATACCTCATTCAAGAATTCATGTCCTTTTTTGATGATATTAACTGATGCAAGCTTTCGTTCAGCAACAATTGATTTATTAGATTGCACTTCCTCAAGATTTAGTTTTCTTCTAGAGGACATAAAGAGTTGATTCAATAAGTCATGTTTCCATGAGTTCCATAAGGTTGGATTAGTGCCTCTAATATCATTGATGGTAAGCATATAAATATAATTAAGCTTTTCTAATGTATTTACATTTTTAGTAAAATTCGTAATGGTTTCAGGGTCATGAACATCGGTCTTTTGTGATATGGATGACATGATTAAATGATTTTTTACCAGCCAAGATAGTAGCTCAGTATCATGAATAGAAAAGCTTAATCTTTTACAAAATTTTTCCACTATCTTTTCTCCTATTTCAGAGTGATCTCCGCCTTTGCCTTTTCCAAGATCATGAAAAATTCCAGCAAGATATAAAAGCTCGATTTTAGGAAGCTTGTTGATCAATTCATGTTCAATCTTCATTGAAGGATCAATCTTTCCAATTTGCATTTGTCTCATGTTTCTCACAACCTTGAAAGTATGCTCATCAACGGTATATACATGAAACATATCAAACTGCATTTGGCCTTCAATCTCTCCAAATTCTGGAATGAGTAATCTCAGTAAGCCTAGCTGCTTAAGTTTTTTAAGAATGGTTGAAAGATTTGTAGTTGATCTAAGTATCTTAAGGAATTGAGAGCCTGCTTCAGGTAATAAAAAGTAGTTAAAATCAATCTTGGGCAAAGACTCTTGGATCTTTCTAATGGATTTAAAATCTAGCCCATTAATTTTTTTGAGTTTTCCAACCTGGATCAAGCTATCCAAAATTAACTCAGGTTTTTTTACCAGATCTATGTTATCTGTAATTCCTAGTCGATCTTTAAATACGTAATAGTTTTTTGTATATGGTCTTTTCAGTATAGTTAATTGATCATTGTATGCCTGAAAAACAAGCTCATTAAAATCAGATAGGTTGGATGCATGTAGAAAAAAAATTCTCATGAATTTCTCAACAGCAGATGACTTTTTAGATGCTTTAAGTTTTGATTTTTTAGCAAGCAACAATTGATTCTCAAAGCTAATGCGATTTGAGCTACTTTGAAGATTAAGAAAAAATCTCAGAGTTTTAATATAAGCATAAGATTTATTGATGCTCGTTATTTCTTTTTTTGAGAAAAGCTTAGCGGTTGAGCAATCTTGTAATGTTTTTAATTCAAAGCAATGCTCTAAAACCCATAAAGCAGTTTGAAAATCTCGCAAGCAACCTGGAGATTCTTTGAGGTCTGGTTCAAGACTAAATTCGGTAGAGTCAAAAGATTGAAACCTATGATATTGTTCCAATCGTTTAGCCTTAAAAAATTTTGTTTTATTCCATTTTTTTGATATTTTCTTTAAATCACGGCTTAAGTTGGCAACTTTATCCTTCTTACAGAAAATAATTCTATGAGAAAGATATGAGGTAAATTCTTTTAGATCAGATTTGGTTATATTTTCAATGTGTTTAACTGTTCGAACTGAATGCCCAACCTTTACTTTGAGAGTCCAAAGCCACCCAATAAAATCTTTAATATCATCAATCTTTCTTGTTTTAGAATTAAATTGAATAATGGAAAGATCAATATCAGAGGAAGGAAAGAGTTCTTTTCTTCCATAGCCTCCGAGTGCGACTAAGGCAAAATCTGTATCAAGCTTTCTTCGTATGAATTCTTTTCTAATAATCTCATCAAATTTATTCGATCTCTTGGTGAGGAAGGGCTGAATCAATTCAGGTTTTTTGAATACAGCGTGAAAACTTTTTTTAAAGTCGAGATTAATGCTTTCTAATGAATTGCTCAAAAGGATTCGTCACTGCGTTTAGTTAGAACCTCCACGCCAGATGCAGTAACCGCAAGAGTGTGTTCCCATTGAGCAGAATTTCTCCCATCTTTTGTTTCTACAGTCCATCCATCACTTAAGATTTTGGTATATTTAGATCCTTGATTGATCATAGGCTCTATTGTAAAACACATACCTTCTTTGATTTCGAGGCCTTTGCCAGTTTTGCCATAATGCAGAATTTGGGGTTCTTCATGATAAACCTGCCCAATCCCATGGCCGCAATAATCCTCCACAACTGAATAATGATTCTTTTCTGCATGTTCTTGAATAACTGCGCCTATGTCACCTAAATGAGCTCCAGGTTTTACAATATCTATTGCTTTATACAGACATTCTTGAGTAACTTTTACTAGTCTTTCATTGTGAGGCTGGGTCTTCCCAACCAAGAACATTTTAGAGGTGTCGCCATGCCATCCATCTCGAATGACTGTTACATCTATATTTAAAATGTCTCCATCTTTAAGTATTTTTTTATCTGAAGGTATTCCATGGCAGATTACTTGGTTGACACTTGAGCAAATTGTTTTTTCAAAACCGTTATAACCAACATTTGCAGGGATGGCTTTTTGCTCATGTACAATAAAGTCATAACACCTTTTATCTAAGTCTTCAGTGCTGACTCCAGGCACTACAAAGGGGGTAATCATTTCCAATACTTCAGCTGCCAATTGGCCAGAAATTCTCATCTGAGATATTTGTTCTTGGTTTTTTAAATTTATCTTCATTTTTTTTAAAATTTGATGGACGTTAAGGACTTATCAATATAAAGTACCCTTTTAATGCCAGCGCACAATTTTAGCTCATTAAATCCTCAATTTTCACAATTTTTCTCTATCTTTTTTACCCTTTTTGAGGGAACTCATTAATGTCTTTTACAGCCATTTTAATTCTTGAAGATGGTTCTGTCATTGAGGGGGTTGGATTTGGTGCGATGGAGCCATCAGTCGGTGAAATTGTCTTTAATACTTCTATGTCAGGCTATCAAGAAATTATTACTGATCCATCATATGCAAAACAAATCATAGCTTTTACCCATCCTCATATAGGAAATACCGGTATTAATGATGAAGATAATGAATCTGATAACATTTTTGCTTCTGGAATTGTGATTAAAGATTTACCAAATCATTTTAGTAACTGGCGTGCAAAACAATCTCTTGAGAGTTTCCTATTATCAAAGAGAACTATCGGAATCTCAAATATTGATACTAGGGCATTGACATCAAAGTTAAGAGATCATGGATCCCTGAAAGCATGTATCGCTCCTGGAGACAGAGGCTCTTTGTCATCAGCCAAAGAAGCTTTGAGTCAATTTGGTGGATTGGAAGGGCTCGATCTTGCAAAGGAGGTATCAACTAAAAGCTCGTTCTCCTGGGAAGAGGGCACCTGGCCAAATTACCAAGATGTCAAAAATGAAAAACTAATCGTTGCGATTGATTTTGGTGTAAAGAAAAATATTTTAAGGCTTTTAAGAAAGCATGTAGGAAAAGTACAAGTTGTAAATGCTCAAATCAGTTTTGAGGATCTGATGAAGCTCCAGCCAGATGGGGTATTTTTATCTAATGGGCCTGGAGATCCTGAGCCCTGTAATTATGCAATCGAATTAATCCAGCAACTGCTTAATATTAAAATGCCAATTTTTGGAATATGTTTGGGCCATCAACTACTTGCTCTATCAGGTGGATGCAAAACATATAAGATGAAGTTTGGTCATCATGGTGCTAATCATCCAGTGCAAGATTTAGCGTCTAAAGTGGTTTATATCACTAGTCAAAATCATGGTTTTGCAGTTGAGTTATCGAGCCTGCCTGAAAATATTGAGCCTACTCATGTCTCGTTATTTGATCAAAGCTTGCAAGGTATTGAGTTTAAAGATAAGCCTGCATTTAGTTTTCAAGGGCATCCAGAGGCTAGTCCTGGACCACATGAGCTAGAAGAGCTTTTTGTAAAATTTAATTTAATGATTGAGAGTAATGCCAAAAAGAACTGATATTAAATCTGTCTTGATTATTGGTGCTGGTCCAATAATTATAGGCCAAGCTTGCGAGTTTGATTATTCTGGGGCTCAAGCTTGTAAAGCCCTTAAAGCTGAAGGTTTTAGAGTAATTTTAGTTAACTCTAATCCTGCAACAATTATGACTGACCCTCTGCTTGCAGACGCCACATATATTGAACCTATTCATTGGCAATCAATTGAAAAAATAATTGATAAAGAGCGTCCAGATGCATTGTTACCAACCATGGGAGGGCAAACAGGTCTCAATACAGCTTTGACATTGGCAAAAGAAGGGGTTTTAAAAAAATATAATGTTGAGCTAATTGGCGCATCAAGAGAGGCTATAGATAAAGCAGAAGATAGAGAGCTCTTTGATAAAACTATGAAAGGCATTGGGATTGAGACTCCACGATCTGGAATTGCACATTCAATGGAGGAGGCTATAACAGTTCAAAAGGGCTTCGGATTTCCCTGCATTATTCGCCCCTCTTTTACTTTAGGTGGTTCAGGAGGAGGAGTTGCTTATAACATCCAAGAATTTAAGGAAATTTGTGAAAAAGGCTTAGATCTTTCTCCAACAACTGAGTTGCTAATTGATGAATCTTTGCTTGGCTGGAAGGAATATGAGTTAGAGGTTGTAAGAGACAAAAATGATAATTGCATCATCATATGCTCAATAGAAAATCTTGATCCAATGGGAGTGCATACTGGTGATTCAATTACAGTTGCGCCAGCTCAGACATTAACGGATAAAGAATATCAAATTTTACGTGATCAATCTTTCAAAATTCTAAGAGAAATTGGAGTTGAAACTGGAGGAAGCAATGTTCAATTTGGTATTAATCCTGAAAATGGTCGAGTGGTTGTAATTGAGATGAATCCTAGAGTGAGCCGTTCATCTGCTTTAGCTTCAAAAGCAACTGGTTTTCCAATAGCCAAAGTTGCTGCATTGTTATCTGTTGGATTTACATTGGATGAATTACAGAATGATATTACAGATGGCTTATCGCCTGCATCATTTGAACCATCCATTGATTACATAGTTACGAAAATTCCAAAGTTTGCTTTTGAGAAATTTCCTCAGGCAGATAACAGACTTTCGACTCAAATGAAATCTGTTGGTGAGGTAATGGGTATTGGTAGGACTTTTCAAGAATCTCTTCAAAAAGCCCTTCAAAGCTTAGAAGAAGACTTGCATGGTTTCGAAAGCATCCTAGATAATTCTTTAAATCAAAATGAAACCCTGCGCTATCAACTTACTTTTCCTGGCTCAAGGAGAATTTTATATGTTGCGGAGGCAATAAGACTGGGATGGGATGTAGATCAAATAAATCAATTAACCGGAATGGATTTTTGGTTTCTGCATCAAATAATAGATTTAATTAATGAGGAAAAGATCCTAAAGGATACAAAACTTAACGAAATAGATTTTGATAAAATGCTTAACCTTAAACAAAAAGGTTTTGCTGACCAGAGAATTGCTAAATTAACCAGATCAACTTCTCAAGATGTAAGAAACCTAAGAAAGAAACTGGGTGTTATTCCTGCATTTAAGAGAGTTGATACTTGCGCTGCTGAATTTGCAACCGAAACTGCATACATGTATTCAGCCTATGAGGGTGAGTGTGAATCTTGTCCAACGAGCAAGAAAAAAGTTATTGTATTAGGCAGTGGTCCAAATAGGATCGGACAGGGTATAGAGTTTGACTATTGTTGTGTTCATGCCTCATTTGCACTTCAGGAGGAAGGGTATGAATCTATTATGATTAACTGTAATCCTGAAACCGTCTCTACAGATTACGATACATCCGATAGGTTATATTTTGAGCCAATTACAGAAGAAAAAGTCTTAGACATCATTGATTTAGAAAAACCTGAGGGAGTGATCATTCAATTTGGCGGTCAGACTCCCTTGAAGCTTTCTGAGGTCTTATTATCCAATAATGTAACAATTCTTGGTACAAACGTAGATGCTATTGATAGGTCAGAAGATAGGGAAAGATTCCAATCTCTTGCTCATCAACTAAACCTGATGCAACCCCCTAATAGAACAGTGAAGAATCTTCAAGAGGCTATAGAGGTATCTGAAGAAATTGGATTTCCAATAGTTGTTAGACCTTCGTATGTGCTCGGTGGAAGGGCAATGGAGCTTGTTCACACACAAGTTGAGCTTGAAAAGTATTTAAAAGAAGCTGTAGAGGTTTCAGATCAAAAACCAATTTTGCTTGATGGGTATTTGACAGATGCAATTGAAGTCGATGTGGACGTTATTTCTGATGGCATAGATATTGAGATAGGAGGTATTTTGCAGCATATTGAACAGGCTGGAATCCACTCTGGTGATTCTGCATGTTCTTTACCGCCATACAGTCTCTCTGAAAAAGTGATTGAAGAAATTGAAAACCAAGCAAAGAAGATTGCAGAAGAGTTAAATGTTATTGGATTGATGAATATTCAATTTGCTGTTCAAGATGAAAATGTTTTTATTATTGAGGTGAATCCAAGAGCCTCAAGAACAGTTCCATTTATCTCTAAGTGCTTAGGAGAGTCACTGGTCAAATCTGCCACAAAAACTATGGTTGGAAAAACATTAAAAGATATAAGTTTTTCTAATGAGCTGCCTAAAAATTATTTTTTTGTAAAAGAAGCTGTTTTACCTTTTGATAAATTTCCTGCTGTTGATCCTATTCTTGGTCCAGAAATGAAATCTACTGGGGAGGTAATGGGAATTGGCTCAAGTTTTGGGGAAGCATATGCAAAAGCACAAAGAGCAGCAAATAAAATTTTTCCTGATTCGGGCTTAGCATTCATTAGCGTCAAAGAATCTGACAAAAAATATTTGCCTGACTTAATTCCTTTACTTCTTGAACAAGGATTTTCTTTAATTGCTACCAAAGGAACAGCCGATTCTATTAAAAAGCTCGGATATGATGCCCAAATTATTAATAAAGTAACTGAAGGAAGACCCCATATTGTTGATGCACTTTTAAATGATAGTGTAAATTTATTGATTAATACCACTGAAGGGCGTCAGTCTATTCAGGATTCTGCATCCATTAGGAGAACAGCATTACAAAATAAATTATTTTGTGTTACTACAATTTTTGGTGCGTTTGCACTCCTAGAAGCCATGAGCACTAATTCAGATCAATGGATTTATAATTCTCTTCAAGAAATCAATTAATTTTTTTCATTTGATATAATGTTCATATGGATAAACTTCCTATTACCAAAGCCGGAGAGCAAGAACTCATTCTAAAGTTGCGTCAGCTTAAGACAAAAGATCGGCCTGAAATCTCTCAAGCTATTGCAGAAGCTCGTGCCCATGGAGATCTTAAAGAAAATGCAGAGTATCATGCTGCAAAAGAACAGCAGGGTTTTATCGAGGCAAAAATTCAAGAAATAGAGCACGCTCTTGCAAATGCTCAAGTCATAGATGTCCAAGACATTCCCGAGACAGGTAGAGTTGTTTTTGGTGCAACGATAGATTTATATGACTTAACCAATGATAAATCTATCACTTATAAAATAGTTGGCAATTTAGAATCTGATCCTGAGGCAGGATTAATATCTATTCAGACGCCAATTGCACAAGGGTTAATGGGAAAAAATGTTGGTGATGAGGTCTCAATATCAACACCATCTGGAACCATTGATCTCGAGATTGAGCAAGTTCAGCATTTGTAAAATTTATGCATGCTGATTCATGGGCGTTAAAAGCAAAAAAGCTTGGTCTTAGATCCAGAGCAGTTTTTAAATTAGAAGAAATTTTAACTAAAACTAAAGCCCTCCAGCAAAAGAGTTTAGTGCTGGATATTGGTTCTGCTCCAGGAGGTTGGTCTGAGCTAATAAAAGCGATGACTCCCACATCAAATGTTTATGCAATCGATCTTCTTCCAATGAATCCAATCAAGGGTGTAATGTTCTTTCAAGAAGATATTGTAAACATTGATGAAATTGAGGAAATTTTCTTACTTAAATCAAAATTTAACCTTGTTATTTCAGATTTAGCCCCAAATTTAACAGGTATAAGAGCTGTTGATGAAGAAAATATATTCGAATTAAATATTATCACTCTTAGGACCGCTGTGAACTATTTAAGCAACAATAATGGATCATTCATCATCAAAACGTTTCAGAATAGTTTATTAAAAAAATTAAGAACTGAAATGGAAAAGTGCTTCCATTTAGTTCAAACTTATAAACCTGCTGCTTCAAAGAGTAAGTCAGCAGAAATTTATTTATATGGAGAAAGACCGTTATGAATTCTGTTTTTAAAAATGCATTAGTTTGGGTGTTATTAGGTTCAGCTTTAATTTTTATATTTAATAATGTTGAAAATGCATCTTCCTCAAAAAGGGAAATGATTTCATACAGTCAGTTTAAGCAAGAGGTTCTCTCAGATCGTATTGCTAAAGTTATATTTAAAGGGGATCAGATGACTATTTTTGGCGAACGCCTTGATGGTACAAGATTTGAAACCCGTCATCCAATTTATAAAAGAGATGAGTCTGTTGACAGTGCAATAGAAGAGCATGGAGTTATTACTGTATTTGAAAGTGTTGAGCAGCCTTCAATATGGTCTCAACTTATAGTGGGAGCTTTTCCAATCCTTTTGCTCTTAGGAATTTTCTTCTTTTTTATGCGACAAATGCAAGGTGGTATGTCAGGCAGAGGTGGACCAATGGCATTTGGTAAGAGCAAAGCGAAATTAATGGAAGGTGGAAAAGTTACTACTACTTTTGAGGATGTTGCTGGTTGTGAAGAGGCCAAGCAAGATGTTCAAGAGCTAGTAGATTTTTTAAGAGACCCAACA
>CEQN01034884.1_pt1 | contig 10611 bp, 6 predicted proteins | sample 427011 | NCBI WGS metagenome assembly CEQN01 (sample SAMEA2621277, study PRJEB7988) | marine metagenome | biome: marine biome (ENVO:00000447); feature: deep chlorophyll maximum layer (ENVO:xxxxxxxx); material: "saline water (ENVO:00002010), including plankton (ENVO:xxxxxxxx)" | depth 120 m
AAGGCTACACCCTGCAATGTAGATTGTAGAGTACTAAACTCACATGTTGCATCATCAACATAATACCCAGTAGTAGTCTCTATACATGTTGCATCTGCAGTGAAAATTTCTAGCTTTGTATCGAATGTTGTATTTGCACTACATAGCGTCACATCAATAATAGTTGCGCTAGATACATTAAGAAGATAGGTATAATCTGCTCCCTGACTTCCTTGAACAAGCCAATCATCTCCCATTCCTACATTACTTCCAAGAGCATTAAAAGGAAGCGATGAAATTACTTCATCAGAGCATATATCAACACCAGGCTCACTCCAACTAACAGTAATAAACTGTTCTTGGTCATTGCCTTCAGCAACTACTCCCATTGGAGGATCTAAATAATAAACTGTACATGAAGTATTTGTAGGAAATGTTTCACCTGATGGATAATTTGCCCTCACATCATAACAATATTCAACTCCAGCGATTATATCCCCTGTATCAACAAATGAATTAGTTGCACTACTTCCTATATTTATACCATCTTTATAGATTTGATAATCAATTAAAATATCTCCTTCATTTTCAAACAATGGATCTATAGGTGCTGCATCCCAATCAAGACCAACAGTCCCTGCTAAATCAGTTGCAACTAGATTTGAAGCTGGAGGACCAGGGTACGGCATAACACAAAAAGGTGATGAAAACTCTGATGCTCCTTCATCGTAATTTGATCGTACTGTATAGCAATATTCTACCATATTTAAAACAGGCTCATCCCTATACGATAAATTAGAAGGATCTAAATTAACTAAAAATGTTCCATCTCTAAATATATCATAAGACTGCAAATCTCTTGAAGATGTATGATTACTATAATTAGGATTAGACTCTAAACCTAAGTTTCCATGATAATTGCCGTTATGAGCTGATGATACGATTGATTCTAGATTGCCATAAAATTCACTTGGAATATTTGTAGATGAAGATAAAGTTTCAATATTACCGTAAGCTTGTATTTGTGAAGCAACCATGTAATCTCCACCATATCCTAAATAATCCCCTGTATTCCAGGTACCATAATACAGAGTGTACATGTTATCTGGATAATCTACGCTACCATCTACACCAAAACCTTCTAAATCTGTCCAGCCATCTGCATGAGTTCCAATTACATAAAATGAACCTGAAAGACCTGTTAAATTTGGATAAACTGTTGCCCAGCCATCTTCAGCAACAGCTTCACCCTCATAAAGTAGATTCCCAGGATAACCATCAACATCATCAAAAACCATAACGGTTATAGGTCCATGAGTATCATTTGGCCATGGCCAAAAAGCGTCTCCTTCACTCAAAATTTTAACAGAAGCAGCCAAAACATCAAAATCAACTCCTACATCAAATCTCATTCCATGAGCTAATCCAGATTCATAGCCAGTATTAAAATAAAAGGCATTTGCTAAAACACCATCATCATACTGTAAATCATATACTTCTCCTCCAGTTGGTTCACCCCAGCTTAAGTCAACAAACTGATTTCCAGCAACTACATTTATATCAGATGGAGGAAAAACATTCCAACTAGTACATGATGTATTTGTAGAAGGAGATTCTCCAATTCCTTCATAATAAGCTTTTACATAATAACAATATTCCTGACCAATCAATGTATCAAAATCTTCATAAGATGTTTCAGTAGTATTAACAAGCAACTCATTATCTTTATAAACATTGTAAGATGTTTGATCGTTATCAGGCGTTGTCCCCCAATCTAATGTTATAAAGCTTCCAGTACCTTGAGCTGATAAAGATGCAGGCGCACTTAATTGAGGTTGAACACAAGCAGTATTTGAAAAACCTGATGTTCCTTCATCATAGTCAGCAGTAACATTATAACAAAAATCTTCTAAGTACCACAATCCTTCATTAGTATCAATGTATTCAGTTTCAGTAACATAATCAATTAGTTCATTATTACGAAAAATTTGATATCCAATTAAATCCCTCAATCCAACATAAGAAGTTTCTGCAATTTCTTTATCTTGTGTAGATGGATTTGGATTTACATTATGATGGAAAGAACCGCAACTTTCTACACATTCTTCACTTTGTTCTGCAGTATCTCCTGCACAATCACACCCATCACAATCCCATTCTAAACATGAAAAATTCACACCCCATCCAGCTTGCAAACCATCACAAAATCCATCTCCAATCCATGAATTAGCAAGATTTTGATCAAAACATACACCAGAACAATCAATAAATCCAGGTATACCCGTATCAGTTTCACATTCATCTCCTACGCCTATTGCACTAGGCGGAGTATCCCAATCAAGCGATACCTCTAAGCCATTTTCTTGTGCAGTTAAGTTTTGTGGCTCTTCAAGATATATCTCAGTTGTTGTAGCACAAACAGAATCAGATACATCTGATTCAGAGTTATCATTAAATGCGCTTACAGAATAACAATATTCAGTTGCTTGAAGTAAACCAGTATCTACATAATTTGTAATTAATGAACTTCCTATAAAACTTCCATCTCTAAAAATATTATAACCCGTAACCTCAATTGTGTTTGGATTAGCCCAATTTAATGAAACTTCACCAAAGCTTCCAACCGCTGTCAAATCTTGAATCCCTTCAATTGGTGGAGGAGCTTCTCCATTTACTACGACTGTTCCTGATTCAAAAGTAAAGGGTAGTTCTAAGCCTGCTTGATCTGATAAAATTGACGCACCTTCAATTAAAGATAATGTTATTTCTGAACTATAAATACCCGTAGACTGATAAACTAAAGATAAAATAGGGCCATCTCCAGGAGCAATAACTTCGCCTGTTAAACTAAACCCAAGCATTATAACACTGCCATCAGGCTGTTCATTAAAATTAACTAAAAATGAAGACGTCCTATCTGTAACTTGGACATCAGTAATCGTACCTTGATTAGGAAGATCAGTCACTTGAAATTGAAATCCTGAAACAGGGATTTCATTTGTAAGATTTACTGATAAATCTGCTGATTCTGAAGCATTAATTTCAGCATCAGAAATATAAACAAGTGGAGTTGAATCACATGATGAGCCATCGCCATCACAAACCCCGCACTCATCTTCAACTGCTGAACCACCACACTCTCCTAAGCAATCTTCAATATTACCATCGCAGTCGCATGACCCATCTGCAATACCAGAACCATTACAAATACCGCACTCATCATACGCACCTACACAATCATCTACATCATCACAAATACCATCATCATCAACATCATCGCATCCATCATCATCGCCATAGTAGTTAACAACAAGCACGCCACCTAAAGCATCAGAAAACACAATACCACTTAATCCCGTAGCCTCTCCAGCATATGTCATTTGAGTTAAAGTTCCACAGCCAGCAGGAACAGTACCACCTGTAAATGAAAAACCTAGAACTGTTGAACCTGCAGCTTGAACAGTAAAACCTGCTGATGCTGCATCCCCACCAGCAGCCGATGTTACAGTAGTTCCATCAACATTCCACTGAAAACCTCCAATATCTGTATCAACATTATACCAAACATCACCACCATCTAAGTAGATTGTATTTAATGGGAGATCACAAGCTTCTGCAACTCCACCATCATCACTACAAGAAGAACCATCTCCATCACAAACACCACATTCATCTTCAATTGCTGAACCACCACACTCTCCCAAGCAATCTTCAATATTACCATCACAATCACATGCACCATCTGCAATACCAGGACCATTACAAATACCGCACTCATCATACGTACCTACACAATCATCTACATCATCACAAATGCCATCCTCATCAGCATCATCGCAACCACCATCTGCTGCGCCACCATCATAATAAGAAAAGTCAATGGAAGCTCCAGAAGAGTCGGACATAACTATTCCGCTTAAGCCTGCAGCGTTCCCATCAAGAGAAAGTACTGTCAGTGTACCACAACCACTTGGCACAACTGATCCTGTAAAAGAAAAACCCAGCACAGTAGAGCCTCCTGCTGATACTGTAAAACCTGCTAAAGCAGCATCTCCCCCAGAGACACCAACAATTGAGGCTCCATCAACATTAAATTGAAAGCCACCTAAATCTTCAGATGAATTATAAAAAACCTCACCTAATTCAGATAAAAAAAGCATATTATCTCCTAGTTCGCACCCATTTTGAGGGTCAGCAGACAATATGCCGATATTAATTAAAATTAAAGTAAAAAAACTTCTAAATAGTTTTGATTGCATCTACTCCTCCTATTAACCTAATTTTGGTATGAAGAATATAATATTTAAAACCATCTATGTCAAACATGTTTACAACATATTACAACTTTAAACTGTTGTTTAAAAAAATAATCTTCTGTTTATATTTATTCACATTATCATTTTCTCAATTTTCAGATTTAGAGATAACTTTTGAGGTAAATCAATCTAAAATTAAAGATAGTGAGCATTACATTTTGGAAGAATTTAATGAGCTAATAAAAAAATATATTATTTTTAATTCTTTCTCAAATGAATACGATCTCGATATTCCATTAAAAATACATTTTATTTATGAAGGAATTAACTTCGCTGGAGAAAATAAATATAATATGCTTACTTTTCAGTCTATAATTAGCAATACAACTGATCAGTATTTTTATATTAGAACAACTTCAATCCCCTACCATAAGGGAAAAACTATTTATTTTAATGAATCTATTTTTGATCCAATTGCATCTCTATTTGACTATTATGCATCCCTATTTATTGCATATGAGTTAGATAGTTATGGATTATTATTAGGAGAACAATATTACAATAAAGCAATTGAAATAAGCTCTATGGGGTCAACATCTAGCTACTCATCAGGCTGGGATAATAGAAGTGAAATTGCTAAAAACATCAAAAATAATGAATTTTTAAGAAATGCACGTTTTTCATTTTACAATTCTTTAGATTTATATAATGAAGAAGAATTTATAAAAAATGATATAAAAGAATCTATGAATACTTTTCTATACAATTTAAATAAAGTAAAAGAAAAATATGCATATGAAAAAAATACCTTAAAACTATTAGATTCATTTTTTAAAGAAATTACAGAATTATTTGTTTTAACAAACAATAAAGAGGGTATTAAATTCTTATATAATTTTGATTCAAAAAACAAAGAATTCTATGGAGAATATTTAAAGTGAAGCACCTTTATAAGCTGTCTTTTATAATACTATTATCTAATTTTTTAATTTCAGATTCATCTATAAATAAAATAGATAATAGTATTAAAAAAAATAACGCTGAACTAAATAAGATAATATCTGAAATACAAAAATTAGAAAAAGAAATATCAGAAAAAAGCAAGGAAGAAAAAAATAATAGAGAAATTATAAATAAGCTTAATTCAAAAATTGAGTTAACAGAAAAACTAATTAAATCTTTAAACAAAGAGGAGAATTATTTATCAAATTTAATTTATAAAACTGAACAAAATATAAAAATCAAAGAACAAGAATTGAATATCCTTAAAAACCAACTTAAAAATAGATTAAAATATCTTTATAAATATGGCAAAAGTGAAGCTTTATCTGAATTTGCATCAAGTCAGAGTTGGAGTGATATAATTTATAGAAACAAATATTTAGAAGTATTAAATCAATCTGAAGAAAAAATTAAAAAAAGAATCAATGATAGTATTGAAAATCTTAAATTAGAAAAGAAAGCCTTAAAAAAAGAAAAAGAAAGGAAAATATATTTATTAAATGAAAAAGATAAAGAATTTATAAAACTAGAAAAAGATAAGAAGAAAAAAGAAAAATATATATCAAACATAAAAAATCAAAAGAAAAAATTAACATCTAATCTTCAAGTTAAAAAAGTTGCCATGAAACAGATTGAAAAAATTATTTCAAAACTATACAATGATAAAGAAGAACTAAAGAAAAGAGAAGAAGAGTTAATCAAATTACGTTCTAAACAAAACAAATCAACATCAGATAATTTTGTTAAAATGAAAGGGAAACTACCATGGCCTGTTTCTGGAGATTTAATTGGAAAATTTGGAATTAAAACTAACCCTGAATTAAATACTCAATTTGAAAATATTGGAATTGACATAAAAACAAAATCTTCAGAAGATGTTTTATCTGTTCTTGATGGCGTAGTTTTATCAATAACATTAATTAGTGGGTATGGGAAAGTCATTATTTTAGATCATGGGAATGGATACTACACAGTTTACTCAAACATTGACAGTATTAATGTAAATGAAAATGAATATGTTCCATCCTTACATAAATTAGGTAAGGTTGCAAAAAACAATTCTTCGCAATATAATAAAGATTACATATTCCATTTCCAAGTATGGGGTAATAAAGAAAAACTAAATCCTCAGGACTGGCTTAAGAAAAAATGATTTATAAAAACTTAATTAAAAATAATAATACTCTTAATGAACTTCTTTTGTTTCATAAAAAAAACAAATTACCTAATGCATTCATATTTTACGGTAATGAGGGGATAGGGAAAGAAGCTCATGCAATTGAATTTTTTGGTTTACTTAATTGCACAAACACCAAAGTAGAGAATGCATGTGGCAATTGTAATTCTTGTAAAAAAATAAAAATTCTTCAACACGAAATGTTACATATAGTCACTCCATTGCCAAAATCTAAATCACTTTCAAAAAATGAACACCCTTTAAAAGCTCTAAACGAAAAACAAAAATCAAATTTAATTGATTTATATAAGAGTAAAGGCGAAGACCCTTATTTTAAAATAAAACTTGAAGGTGCAAATAGAATTATTTTAAACTCTATTAAAGAAATAAAAAAAACTATAAGTTTATCAATTCCGCAAAACAAGATACGAGTATTTTTAATTTTAAATGCAGAAAAACTATGCTTCCCTAACCAAGAATCAGCAAATGCCTTATTAAAAATACTAGAAGAACCAAAGGAAAATAATTTATTTATACTTGTAACATCTGAAATAAATAAAATTATCCCTACTATTAAATCAAGATGCACTAAAATTTATTTTAATAACTTGAAATCTAAACAAATTGAAAATTGCTTAATAAATTTAAATATATCAAATGCTAAAATCATTTCAAAAATAGCAGATGGGAATATTTATTATGCACTAAAAATTAAAGATTCAATTACATTAATTATATCATCAATTGAAAAAATGCTATCTGCTATTACAACTTTTGATATAGACAAGTGGAATAACGAATTTCAAAATAAAAACAAAGATGAAATTATTGATAATCTTAAAGTATTAAACCTTTTTTTTAGAGATTTAAAACTTGCTAAAGAAAACAACGACTTTAATTTTATTATTTTCAATAAATTTGAATCATATTATTTAAAATTACTTCAAAAATTCAAAAAAATTAATCTTTCTCATATAATTAAAAATATAGAAAATACTCAAAACTATATTAATATGAATGGGTATGCAAAGCTTATGATAAGTGGATTGTTTATAGAAATTACTAAGGACTTTAAAAATAAGCATTATTCACAATTTAAAATAGAATCATGGGTCTCTCACAATTAAATTTATTATGAAAAAATTCTATATAACCACTCCATTATACTATGTTAACGATGAGCCGCATATAGGACATGCATATACAACTATTTTAGCTGATGTAATATCAAGAATTTATACTCTTCAAAACTATGATGTGTTTTTTTTAACTGGAACAGATGAACACGGTCAAAAAGTTCAGGAAGCTGCGAATAAAAGAAATGTTGACCCTAAAGAACATGTAGATGAATATGTTGTAAGATTTAAAAAAGTATGGAAAAAATTAAATATTAATTATACTGATTTTATAAGGACAACGGATAAAAGGCATACTGAAAAAGTAAAAGAAGTTTTGAATAATTTAAAGGAAAGTGGAGATATATATCTAGATGAATATGAAGGACTATACTCTGTATCTGAAGAAAGATTTATAACTGAAAGAGAAGCTGAAGAAGGAAATTTTAGAGAAATAAAAACTTTAAAGGAAAAAAATTATTTCTTTAAAATGTCTAAATATAAAAATGATTTAATTAAACATATTAAAACAAATCCAGATTTCATAAAACCTAAACAAAGAAAAAATGAAATTCTAGGTTTTCTTGAAAAAGATTTAAATGACTTATGTATTTCAAGGCCAAAATCAAGACTTTCCTGGGGCATTGAATTACCTTTTGATAAAGATTATGTGACTTATGTTTGGTTTGATGCTCTACTTAATTATATAACAGCTATTGGATATAATGCAAATGAAGATCAATTTAAAAAATATTGGCCTGCTGATATTCATTTGATGGCAAAAGATATTCTGACAACTCATTGTGTATACTGGCCTACTATGCTAATGGCATGCAATATATCTTTACCTAAAACTATTTTTTCACATGGATGGTGGTTAATTGAAAAAGAAAAAATGTCTAAATCGATAGGCAATGTAGTTAAACCTCTTGATATCGCCGATGAGTATGGAGTAGATTCGCTTAGATACTATTTAATGCGCAATATGGTCCTTGGTCAAGATTCATCATTTTCAATTAATTCATTTATAGAAAGATATAATTCAGATTTAGCTAATGATTATGGAAACCTTGTAAATCGAATATTTATGCTACTAGATAAATTCTTTAATAATAAAATCCCAGAACCTGGTGATTACACTACGATAGATTTAGACTTAATTGGGCAAACCAAATCTACAGTTAAATCAGCTATAAATAATTTTGATGATTTAAAAATTCATGATGCTATTGAAAATTCAATTTCTATTTTTCGTTCAATTAATAAATTCTTAGAGGTTAAAGAACCCTGGAAAACAGCAAAAATCAATAATAATGCTAAATCAGATTCTGCAACAACCTTATATTTATGTTCTGAAATAATGAGAATAGGGACAACTCTATTGTATCCAATAATGCCATCTAAAACTCAAAGTGTATTAAAAAGTCTAAATTTAAAAGATAATTTTGATACAAATTTTGGATTGCTGGAACATGGACTGCAAGTTAAACCTATTAAAAATATTTTTCCACGAATAGTTCTATGAATCTAATTGATACACATTGCCATATTTATTATGAAAGCTATAAAGACAATATTAATATGATTGTTGATAGAGCAAAAAAAAATAATGTTTCTCATATAATATGTGTTGGTGTTGATTTAAAAAGCTCTAGTAAATGTATAGAGTTGGCGGACAAGTATAGTGAAATTTATGCTACAGTAGGATACCATCCTCACGAATCAAAGGAAGCGTCAAAATCATATTTAATTGAATTAGAAAATATGCTAACACATAAAAAAGTAGTAGCAATAGGCGAAACTGGTCTTGATTATTACTACAATCATAGTGACAAAGTTATTCAAAAAAAAATTTTCATGGAACAACTTGAATTAGCAAAATCATACAATATTCCAGCTATAGTTCATAATAGAGATGCAGATAAAGACCTACTTTATTGTATCAAAAAAACAAATTCCTCAAAAGGAGTGATACACTGTTTTGCAAGTAACAATGAATTTGCTAAAAAAATCTTATCTTTGGGATATTTAATTTCTTTCACTGGACTAATTACTTTTGCTGACAATTTAAGTGTAGTAGTTAAAGATACACCTATTGATAAAATAATGATAGAAACAGACTCTCCATATTTAACTCCCATCCCTTATAGAGGGAAAACAAATGAGCCAGCAATGGTAAAGTATGTTGCTCAAAAAATTGCTGAAATAAAAAACGTTGATTTAAAATTGATAGCAAATCAAACCACAAAAAATGCTATGGAGTTTTTTAATTTTAAGTAAAAAAAATATACCTATACGTAAAAAGTGGGGACAAAATTTTTTGATTGATCAAAATACAATCAATAAAATAATCGATATAATAGATCCAAAAATTGATGAAAATTTAATTGAAATAGGATCCGGAAAAGGTGCAATGACCTTAAAAATTGCAAGTAAATCTAAAACTATTCATGCAGTAGAAATTGACCCATTACTTTATAAATACTTAGATAGTAAAAATATTAAAAATTTAACTCTCTATAATGAGGATGTATTAAAATGGGATATAAAAAATAAAATAAAATACACTAAAGTTTTTGGAAATATACCATATAACATTTCAAGCCAAATTATTTTTAAATTTTTAAAAGATAAATCATGCCAAACTATGATCTTCATGCTTCAAAAAGAGTTAGCAGATAGAATAATTAGTAAGCATGGAAATAAAATTTATGGTAGAATAAGTGTGATGGTACAATCATTTTATAATGTTGAAAAAAAAATGAATATTTCAAAAAATGTCTTTCATCCAAAACCAAAAATAGATTCAAGTATTATAAAATTTAAAAAAAAACAAACAAAAATTAATTATGAATCATACTCTAAATTCATCAAGGAATGCTTTAAACAAAGAAGAAAAAAAATCAAGAATAACTTAAAAGACTTATATGATATTAACCTTTTAAATAATTACGCGAATAAAAGAGCTGATGAAATTTCAGTAAAAGATTTCATAAAAATGTATAATAAAATATCTATTTGAACTATCGATTAATATTGTTAAGATAGTAGGCTGTATTATGATTTTTTTTATTATAAACAA
>CEQN01212123.1_pt1 | contig 10586 bp, 10 predicted proteins | sample 427011 | NCBI WGS metagenome assembly CEQN01 (sample SAMEA2621277, study PRJEB7988) | marine metagenome | biome: marine biome (ENVO:00000447); feature: deep chlorophyll maximum layer (ENVO:xxxxxxxx); material: "saline water (ENVO:00002010), including plankton (ENVO:xxxxxxxx)" | depth 120 m
GAATAATATGATGAATAATATGATGAATAATATGATGAATAATATAATTATATTTAAAAATATAATTATATGAAATATAATGAATGAAATTAATACGGTAGAAAACAAATTATTTATTTGGAAATTATTAGTTGATAATGGTTCGTTTAATAAATTATCAAAAGAACAAATACAAGAAATATATGAAAAATATGACAGTATAGTTAACAATGTAAATAACGATAGTAAAGGTGATAATTTAGTTGAAAAAAATAAAAAATTAATATACGCTTTAAATGAAAAAATTAATACGTTATATAATTCACATACGACGTCTCGCGAAGCAATAACAGCCGAAGAAATTATTCAAAAAAGACAGGAACAATTCAATGATAATTTGACTTCAAAACGACAAGAATTTGATAATTTAATGACTGTTAATAAACCAGATGAAATCGATTTTATGGATAAAAAAGAAAATCCCATTGCAGATATGGATTCAAAATTATCCTATGTAATTTCAAGTAGAGAACAAGATTTGAAAACAGATTATACAAAATTAAATAATAATTTTATTAAAATAGGCGAATCAGTTGATATATCAAACCAAGCTATAAAAACTATTATTAACAATAAGGATAATAATAATAAGGATAATAATAATAAGGATTACAATAAGGATAACAATATAGAATTATTAAATAAAATAACAGATATAGAAAATACACAAAAAAAAATTTTGAATATGTTAACAGAAGTTATTTCAGCAATAAATGATAAAGATTTATAAAATTGAAATTAATATATATATTTGAATTATAAAACAATTGAAACATATTAGATCAACATGAATAAATGTTGCGTTTGTTTAGAACATTTTAAAAATAACAACAAAAATATTTATAGGTGTAATACGTGTAAAGATACAATAGTATGTAATAATTGTTATAATTTTATGAGAGAATCTAACATACATAATAATTGTCCAGTTTGTAGATCCGAACACTGGATTAATAAATCTATAATAATAGTTATAGATAATTCGGTAAATTTACACATTGATATAAATAATGAAGAACCACGAATATATAACACAACAAATATAATAGTTTATATTGATACATATTTAGTGCGATTAAAACAATTATGTAAATGTCTTTGTAAATTATTAATATGTTTATTAATTATCTGGTCTTTTGGATTCATATTAACATCTATATATAATCAATATATATATCAATATATTCATTATCCAGAAGTAATAATCATGATATTTATAGTAGGATTTTCATTTTCATTTTTAATTTATTGTTTATATAATAAATGTAAAGAAAATAATGATTAATATGTTTATATAAAATATCGATTTGTATTATTATATATATCATTAAACTGATGTTTCATGATAAAAAAAACTTTTTGCCTTACAAAAAATATATGTTTTTAATAAATCGTGTGGAGAAAGCATAGTATCACATAATTCTTCATCGAATTCATCTCTCCAATAATTTTTCATCGAAGTTAAAATAACCTTTATATTATTGCAAAAATCCTCGCATCCTTTATTATTAAAAGAATTTATAGCTAATTCATTGCCAATACTATTTTCTTTGTAAATATTTACGTATATCATATTATTAAACTCTTCTTTATTATTAAAATTAACATGAGGATTTTCTCTCTTTATTTCTTCTATAAGGGCTTTAATTTCACATTCTAAATATTTAATTTCTTCAATATTTTTCATTAAAATAAAAAAATATTAAATTACATAAACTTATTTTCTAAATTATAATGATAAACAATATAGTAAAATATTATACTACATATAAACCAAACTAATCTTGCTTTTAATATTGGAAATACAATACCATCTTCACTGTTCAAATAATATCCTAAAAATAAACAACTAATAACCAATAGACCAATAGCATAAGTAGTACTGTAAGTAAATTTAGAAACAAATAATATATTAAAGATTTCATTTTATATATTATTCATTTTGTAACGGTATAAATTCATAAGTTTCTTTATTACCAACTTTTGTAATTTTTAAAGAACCTATCGGAATAGGATTACCATTATTATAACTATCTAAATCATATAATATACCATTAGTTTTATTGTATGCATATGTAACACCATTTGTTAAAGTAACTTCAATTGCTTTCCATTTTATTTTTTGTTTGTTTTGCTCGGCTAATGTGTCTTTTTCTTCGTCTCCAAACGACGGTAAATATGAGAATTGTTTAGAATCAACAGAACCAAATGAAAAACATTTTAAGTTTTCAGTATCATCCGAATGAATAATACAATCAATAGACGCTTCTTTTATTGCAGTTAAAAATTTATTTGTTAATTCTAATTTCATATTTGAAATTTCAAATAAAGCTTGGTCACTTGTTAATATATTCACAGGATTAATTTTACTTTTATCTTTTAAACGCAATTCAATTGATTTGTCGCTTTTAATTTGTTCTTCCGTAAATTTCATCAAATATATAAAAACATTTACATCTTGTAATTCTTCTGGTAATTCATTATGACTACAAATACGCCGAGCACGACCGATTACCTGTTGTATTCTAACAGGATGCCAATATGGTTCTGTAACATGAACATATCTTACATTTTTAAGTGATATACCTTCTGCACCGGCGGCAGTAATCATCAAAACCTTAATTATATTTCCATATAAATTATTAGAAGCCATTTTATTTAACTCACTTGCTAGTTGTGCAGGTAAGAAACCCCAATTTCCATTAAAGACATTTCTAATAATTTCTTTTTCCTCTGGGCTTTCAGTACCAGTATATAATGCAAATGTCTCTTTTCCAATGTCTTCTGGATTCATATCTAATTGCCATGTGTTTGCTACATTTTTAATTTTAAATTGCGCGTATCCGTTTGCTTCTAATGCGAGTTTTAATATACCAATCCCTTCTAATTTTCTAAATTGGCTGTAAATCAAATGACAACCACGATGTTTTTCGTTATCAATATTTTTAATAATATTTAAAAATTTTGGACTATATTTTTCGAGACCTTCATAAGATAAATATTCCTCTTTATTTTCATTTAATTTATTTAACACCTCTTCGATTCTATCATCATAGTTTTTATTATCAATATTATCAATATTATTAATTTCATCTATTTCATATGTTCCATCTATATTATTAATTCTCTCTTCTTTACTGGTAGCGTCTAAATCGTCTTCGTTGTTTGTTTCATTTAATATAGCACTTTCTAAATCATCTGAGTTACCTGGTAATGGTCGCATAATAGTAGGTCGCGGAAAAACAAAATTACAGAATGCACGTGAAAATATACGATAAGTTGATACAGTTTCTTCATATACTCCTTCCATTTTCTTTTTATTACGCTTAGCATTTTGCGATTCGCGTTTACGTTCTTGAACGCGAGCCTCTTCATAAATATCAACTTGAAAATCACTCATAGGAATTTCAACTACAATTAAATTCTTACTTTTATTATATCTAGGCATTAACATCTCCATATCACGAAAATACGACGTTAATCCTAATATACGTTTTTTAAATAGATCTATGTTTTTAGCGTCATTGTTTGCTTCGTCGATAAAATTTGCTTTGAACTCGTCTAATTTATCGGGCAAAGCTTTATAAGTATTTAATTTAAAATCAATAATTTTAATATTTTTTTTTGTTAATAATCCACGTATTCGTGTTATGAAATCGTCATCTGATAACTCGCCTCTATCTCCAATATGAACACCTTTATAATCGTCTTTTTGAACTTTATTGACAAATCCAAAAGGATTTCTGGTAACAATTAAGGATGGGCCAGAACTTTTATATTCCATATAATCAAGGACATTACCTCCCAGCGTCTTACTGGTAAATATTTTTTCAAAAAACGCCTTATTAATTCTGCTTTTATCTTCGATTTTTAAATTAAATGTCCATGTTTTAATTTTGCCTCTTAAAATATTATACGTAATAGCTATTTCATTAGGTTTATTAATAATAGGAGTTCCTGATAGTAAAATTATTTTAGAATTAGACGAATTCATCAAATATTCATATAATCTAACCGAAAGAGAAGATTTATTCTGTAATTTATTCACAATTCTACTAATAAAATTATGAGATTCGTCAATAATAACTACTGAATTATCGAATGGATTAATTGTGTTATTACGAGTCATCTCATTTAACTTAGAAGTTCTCATACCATTATAATTGTAAAAGGTATATTTGTATCTAATCATTTCATTTAATTGTTGATCTAATGTTGTTTTTTCAAATGAATTAAGTGAATCAAAATTAGGAGGTTTTTTAACATTCACCAACCAAAGGCCTTTTTGTTTCTTTATAAATTCAACACTAATAGATAAAACATTAGATAAAGCATCTATTTCCTGTTTATTGATTTCATCAGTAGATACAAATTCCCAATATTGATTTTTCTTGTATAAATCATCACCGCATTTTTTCAACTCTTCGATGTAATTCATTCTCAATGATGCAGGTGTCATTACAATAATCTTTTTACTAGTTTTCATACCTTCAGCTATAGCTATGGATGAACAAGTTTTACCAGACCCTAAACCATGATATAAAAGTAATCCTCTATACGGTGTGAAAGTAGAAATGTAATCTCTTACAATTTTTTGATGAGACATTAGACTAAAATCTGCGTTTTCATCGCGTTCGCAAGTAGCACTTTCTTTACTTTGCTTTATTTCTTCTTTATATTTGTTGAAAATACCCGAAATATAGTTAATAAACAGTTGTCTATTATTTAAATAATATGATGATGCTTTTATTTGAATAGGTTTTTCCTTTCTAGTTAATCTATTTTCTAGTTTTTCATCTTTAATTTGAATCGAAGATAAAGGACCGGTTTGTATTACACCAATTGGACTTTGTATTTTTCTTGCAGTGGGTTTAACTTCACGCTCTTTAGTTTTTAAAACTATTTTTCTACTTAATTTTTTGATTTTAGTTGGTTTTATTATAACAGTTCTTAGTAAGTCATCGTCTTTCTCATCACCATCGTCCTTCTTATCACCATCTATTTCATAATCACCATCTCTTACATCATCCCCATCTCTTACATCATCACCATCTTTTCTTTCTTTTATATCTTCTTGTTCTTCTTTATCTTCTGGAATAGTTAATTTTCTTTTTTTAACACGTCGTTTTTTATTTATAATATCAATGTAGTCATTTTTGTTAATTTTTCTCTCTTTTGTTTTGTCTACGATAGTTGTATTAATATTTATATCTTCTTGAGGTCTAGGAATGTTATATTCAATTGGTATTTCTGATTTTGGAGCATTTTTAATTTTTAATTTTTCTAAAATATTATTTTGCATCTATGAAATTACAACATATAAAAGTTTTATGTATTATCAATAATATTGAGTGCTTTTTCACAAGCTAATTGTTCGGCTTTTTTCTTTATTTTATGTGTTGCGCTATCTAGAAATATAAAAATAGGGCTTTCATCGTCATTAATTTCGGTTATTTTATTAAATGAACCATAATTAGAAAAAGGCTCAGCATTTTCAATATCAATATTATGTATTGATTCATTAAGACATATATATACACCCATTTCGTAACCTTTTTCAATATCATGTGAAATTTCAAGATAATCGGGGGTAATTTTAAATTCTTTTTGAATTTTTACCTGTAATATATTTTTATAATTATCGTCAGTTTTAACTAATTTAACAAAATCAACATGTTTATCAAATATATTTTCTACAAATATTTGTGCCATTTGAAATCCTGGACCTGTTTGAAATATATTTTGAAACCACCCATTCTCATCATTAATATTAATTTTATTAAAATCTAAAAACAAAGCACCTAAAAAAGCTTCAAATAAGCAACCTAATTTTTTAAGATTCGTTCGAGTTTTTTTTTCTTCGGCATGTTTTGATATAATTAGCCATTTATATAGTTTCATTTCGTATGCTAGACGACCTATGTGTTCGTTTTTAACCAAAGCGATTTTTTTTTCAGTCATAAACCCTTCATCTGCTTTTGGAAATCGCCTATATAAATTATATTTTGTTATTAGTTCCAAAACACCATCTCCTAAAAATTCCAATCGTTCATTCGATTTTGTTTTTAGTGCTAAGCAATCGTTGGGTTGGTCTACAATTTTAATATTTGCTTCCATATTTTCTATATTAGGTCTTTTTGTGTATGATTTGTGAATAAAAGCACGTTTGTATAAATCTATATTGTGTATTTTAGCAGTAATTCCATATTTATTTAGAATAGATTGAACATCATTCAATGTAATCTCAATATTATTAGGATTATATGGATCAAACACAAGATTATCATCTTGTTGAATTACATCATCATCGTTGGTAATACATTTAATTGTATCGCTATCATTCATTATTATATATATAAAAATAAATATTTAAATCAATATTTAAATCAATATAAACCTTATATAATAAGTATATGAAATGCTTATCAAAATAGATGTAAGAGAAACCAGTTTACATATGGAATGTTTGAAATTAATTAGTAATTATGAAAATGTTAAGTTAGTATTAGAAAACTTACCCATAGGCGATGTTATTATCTGTAATGACGACGGTATTGAATTAGTAATAATTGAACGAAAAACATTAAATGACCTAGCATCTAGTATAAAGGATGGGCGATATATTGAACAGAGCTATCGTTTAACTGGTTCAGAAATACCAAATCATAACATATTTTACTTGGTAGAAGGTGTATTAAAATATTACAATTCACAAAAAGCACGTTTAGAACGTAAATCGCTATTATCATCATTCATATCGATTTCTTATTACAAAGGATTCTCTATTCACAGAACAGATGATACAACTGAATCTGCTGAATGGATTTTGGCGTATGCTAATAAATTACAAAAAGAAAAGAAGAAGCAACCTTATTATAATAGAGAAAACGCAATTAATTCAACATCAGAAAAAACAAATACACAATATGATTACGTGAATGTAGTGTCAAAAGTTAAGAAGGACAACATAACAAAGGAAAATATAGGAGCAATTATGTTAATGCAAATACCCAACGTAAGTTCATCAATAGCGATAGCAGTAATGGAAAAATATACAAATTTATATAATTTAATTATTGAAATGGAGCAGAATCCCAACGTATTAGAAAGCATAAAAATTACTCAAAATAATAAAACACGCAAGATATCTAAACCAACTATGGCTAATATTTATAATTATTTGATACCAAAAAGCACTCCATTAATAACAGTAGATGTATAATATTATAATTAATTTTAATATAATATTATATAATGAAATCATCACAGATTATAGATACTTGTAAATATTTAGCTATTATTCTAATAATAACAATTACTTGTTATACTATATTGATTATATTTCGTTCATTAAATTGGCAAACGAATATCTTAAAAAGTATGACTCTTCGCGAAGGTTTTCCATTTGGTGATGATGATGATGATGATGATGATAAAAAAAAGACAAAGGAGGAGAAAGAAGAAGAAATGATAAAGGAAATAAACGATGAATTCGACCCTGATGATTTTAGAGAAAAGGCTAGAAAAATATTAGATTTACTTAAAGAAATAGAAAAAACACAAGGAAAGGCTTACATATTCTACATGATTGATAAAGAATTTATGCGTGATTTTGATTATCTTAAAAGCCTTTGGGATGAAGAAGAGGATGAATGGAAAGAAAAGGCCTATTCAGAAAAAGCTGAATCAAAGTTTAAGAAATATAATTTTAGTATGTTCTATTTCGCGATGATTTTTGATGAAATATTTGAAAAGGCCGAAACCAAAGAAAGTTATAAAAAGAAATATGATTTTTGGCAGGGACAATACGGTAAAACCGGAATTACATATATTAAACGAACAATTGGTATTGTATTAGATAAAGATATGGATTTAGATATGGATATGGATACGAATTTAGGAAAAAAATCAAGTTTTTTCTAATCATATAATTCTCTATCTTTAGCTCTCTGTACTGCTTTTGAACTGGTTCCAACTCCATAATCTTTATGAGAAGGGTCCATTTCATCCAAATAATCTTGATGTGTTCTACCACTACTATTAATAGTAGGGCTGTTTTTTTCAGGAATATATAGAGCAGCATCTTCATAAGAATTCTTATTATAGTCGGGATTAATCATTCTAGTATTTGTATTATACATATTATCGAGTGGGGTTTTCAATCCAATATATTGGCTTTGTTGATCATATGCGGGATAACTATTTTTATTAAACGGTGGGTCGTCTCTTCCAGCGTCTAATAACTTTGTACCTTCAATAGGAAAAGCATCAGGTAAACCTGACTGTGGATTTTCAGGACTAGGTCTAGATTTATATACGCGTTTGCCTTGCGTGTCATACACTTCTTGTAAATATAAAACAGGACATCTTATACCTTGGCTACGTTGCCATTTAGAAAACTCAACATATTCATCTAAATTATTAAATTTAATGGGATTGACACCAGGGACATTAGCTAATTTACTGTTACTCAAATATAGACTTGAACCGCGTTGAATTAATAAATTCGGGCATCTAATAGAGGTATTATTTTCAAAAGTTTCCATTATAGGTTGATTAATAACATAATATAAACCTAAACTGAATACCACGAAAATAAATAAACTTTTTAAAATATTATTTTCAAACATATATAAATTATAAAGATATTTTATATATGGAGTTCGTTAGTATTTTAGAGAATGGAAGTAAGTTTGATGAAATTATTAAAAAAAAACCATCTTTTGTTAAATTTTATCACCCGTCGTGTGGACATTGTCGCGAAATGGCTCCTCAATGGGATGCGTTAAAAGACGAGTTTAAGAATATTAAATTAAATGTCAATATAATTGAGGTTCATGCCGACACTTTAGGTGATATTAAAAGCGATTGTGCAAAGAATATACCAGGATATCCAACTATAATGGAAGTGAAACAAAACGGTAAAGCCGGCAAGGAATATAATGGAAATAGAAATGTAAAAGATCTAAAAAAATTTATTTTAAAAACATTTAAAAATAAATCATCGAAAAAAATGACGGGTGGAGGGAAGAGAAAATCGCGCAAAACAACTAAGCGTAAAACACGCAAATCAACTAAGCGTAAAACAAATAAGCGTAAAACAAAAATTAAGGCATAAACATGTAACCACCTGTAGCCATCAACAAGAAGCCGATTACTCTGTATATAGTTAATTCGCGTTCACCCATTAAATATACTGCACCACCGGATACAGCCATTGAAATCATAAAACTAGACAGACGCATAGTCTCTACGGCGTGATGTTGGAGTAATGATGATGCAAAAACGCGAACAGATGTACCAAATAATCCCAGTCCAGCTAATCCAAGCCACTCAATATTAGATAAGTTTCTTAATTCGTTAAATGGATTTTTATCACCTTTTTTATTTGATAGTAAAACGAGTATGTTAATAAAAATAAAACTGGCAGTTAAATCAAATAAAACTAACGCATTTGGTGATATTTTACCAACAATACGTTTGGCATACGCCGAGGTAACCCAGCCAATACTTGCAACAATCAAGTAAAATATATATACAGCATTTTTATGTTTTAAAATCGACATAATATATTAAATATAGATAAGAATATTGATAAGAATATTGATAAGAATATTACTAAATATAATTCTTAAAATTGAATTAGATATATAACTAATTGTTAATATTAATAATGAGTTATACATTTCGTCTATTAACATTTACCCCCTTTGATAAATCCAAACCAGAAGAAGTAGATAGTGATAATGATAGTGACGGTAGCAATAATTTTAAGAAGAAAGAGGACAACAATGAGTATTTAATACAGATGTTTGGAATTAACGAACAAGGAGAGACAGCCTCTATTATGGTAACTGGTTATACGCCATTCTTCTATGTAAAAGTAGACGATTCATGGACAGATAGTAATCGGTTAGAATTCATTTCGACGCTTAGAAGTGATATGGGTAAATATTATGAAAATAGTATATTTAGCTCTAAAATAGTAAAGAGAAAGAAACTATATGGCTTCGATGGTGGTATTAAAAATAAATTTATACTAATCCAATTTGATAATGAAAAAGCGATGAAGAAAGCAAAAAATTTATGGTATACAATTGGTAAAAATCGTAAACTAAAACCAGAAGGATATTGGTGCACACAAATATACGAGGCAAATATTCCTCCTATGTTGCGAATGTTTCATATTCGTAAAATAAGTCCATCTGGTTGGATTGAATTACCAAAATCTAAAACTGTATCACATACAGAAAAAACAACGACTTGTAATTATGAATATACTATTAATTATAAAAATATCAAAGCTTTGAACGACAAGGAAACGTTAGTTCCATATAAAATAGCCAGTTTTGATATTGAGGCTTCTAGTAGTCACGGCGACTTTCCATTAGCTAAAAAAAACTATAAAAAACTGGCTACAAATATTATTGACAACTGGGATTATGAAAAAGATGATGTTGATACGTTACGAAGAATGATATATACCGCTTTTAAGGTAAAGGGATACAATGAAGATGATATTGATATAGTATATCCTAAAAAAAAAA
>CEQN01162933.1_pt1 | contig 10571 bp, 10 predicted proteins | sample 427011 | NCBI WGS metagenome assembly CEQN01 (sample SAMEA2621277, study PRJEB7988) | marine metagenome | biome: marine biome (ENVO:00000447); feature: deep chlorophyll maximum layer (ENVO:xxxxxxxx); material: "saline water (ENVO:00002010), including plankton (ENVO:xxxxxxxx)" | depth 120 m
AATATTTGAATTTGAACCCTTTGATATTTCATCTATTAGTTGATTTTTTAAAAAATCCTGAGCTGCCTCAATCATTCCGTAGAAAGAAGTTTCGGCTGTATTTGGAATAAATGAAAAAACAGTGTTTTTTATATCATGATGTATACTTTTGAGAACAGATGGAAAAATTTTTCTTCCAAGTGATTTTCTTTCACGATATATTTCTGCATCACTACCTCTGGAAAAGTAAATTCTTTCAAAAGAGCAAGACTTTTTTGGCAAATCTTCCATAATTCTTATCAATTTAGAATCGCTACCTTTTTTAGTGATAATGGCATGACCAGGTTCAAGTTCTTTTACTTTAGAAAAAGGAACATTAAAAACTGTCTGAATTACTGGCCTTTCAGATGCAACAGTAACTATTTCATCATCCTCATAAAAATATGCAGGTCTAATACCTGCTGGATCTCTTAAAACAAATGTATCACCGTGACCCAACATACCGGCTATTGCATATCCTCCATCCCAGTTCTTTGAGGCCTTTGATAATACTTTTGAAATATCCAACATAGAAGCAATTTGAGGAGTTGCTTCTGCCTTAGTATATCCATCTTTTTTCAGTCTTTTATAAATTTTTCTAACAGCATCATCCAAAAAATGTCCTATTTTTTCCATAACTGTTATTGTGTCAGCTCTTTCTTTTGGGTGCTGACCAAGATCAACTAGATTGTTAAATAACTCAGAGACGTTTGTCATGTTGAAGTTTCCTGCAATGATTAAATTTCTATGCTTCCAATTATTTTGTCTTAAAAAAGGATGAACACTTTCAATTGTATTTTTACCATAGGTTCCATACCTAACATGACCTAGCATAATTTCCCCAACATAAGGTGCCTTGATTTTAAGATCTTCTGGGCAATCTAGTAAATTTGGAAATTCTTTTAATTCTGAAACAATCCTTTTATTTATCTTATTGAAAATATCTTGAATAGGTTCATTCTTATTAGATCTAACTCTACTTATATATCTTTGACCAGGGGGAAGATCTAACTTAATACTTGCAAAACCAGCACCATCTTGACCTCTATTATGCTGTTTTTCCATCATTAAGTACATTTTATTTATTCCATATAAAGCAGTGCCATATTTTTCTTTGTAAAAACTTAAAGGTTTTTTTAAGTGAATTAAAGCAATTCCACACTCATGTTTAATAGCATCACTCATGATTAAAATACGTTTAAAAGTTTAGGCTCAAATTTTGTCAAGTTTTGAATTTGATTTATTCTATTAAGCAGATTTATTTTTTTTACTGATTGTAAGCTTTCAGTTCCAAATTTTTGAACAGTAAAAGAAGCTATAGCAGAGGCAAAAATTAAAGCTTCTTTCATGCCTTCAAAAGAAATTTCATCTAACTGAGAAAGGTATCCCGCAAATCCTCCTGCAAAACTATCACCAGCGCCAGTTGGATCCTTTACTTCTTTTAATGGATATGCAGGTGCTAGAAAAATTTTTTCATTATGAAATAGCATTGATCCATTTTCGCCCTTTTTTATTATGACATATTTTGGACCTAAGTTTTGAATCCTATTAGCTGCTTTATAAATTGATTTTTCATTAGTTAGTTGAATTGCTTCTTCATCATTTATACAAATAACATCAACTTTACAAATTACTTTATCGAGCATTAAACGAAAATTATCCATCCAAAAATTCATTGTATCAAGTATAATTAATTCAGGGGGAATTTTCATTTGATTCATAGCAGATAACTGAACTGATGGATGTAAGTTTCCAAGAAGAAGAATTTTGGGACTTTTCCAATTATCAGGAACTTTTGGTTGAAAATTTTCTAGAACATTTAACTTTGTCTGTAGTGTTTCTCTAATATTAATATTTTTTTGATATTTTCCACTCCAAAAAAATGTTTTACCACCTTTCACAATTTCTACACCAGAAATATCAACTTGTCTTTTAGTTAAAAGTTTTAAATCTTCGGATTTAAAATCTTCCCCAACTACTGAAACAATAGCAATATTTGAATTAAAATTTGATGCGGCAAAAGCTATATATGTTGCTGCCCCTCCAAGAATATGATCAACTTTTCCATATGGAGTTTCAATAGCATCATAAGCCATTGTTCCCACAACTAGTAATTTGTTGACCATTATACAAAAATAAGAAACTTAGACAAGTTCACCCTAATATTTATTTATGATTTAAATATTTTCATAAAATTTATCAACTAATAATTTACTTCCTTTTGCTGCTTCTACAGCCATATAATCACATCTTTCATTTTGTAAATGATTATTATGTCCTTTAATCCACTGGAAGTTTACATAATGTTTTCTGTAAATTTTAAGAAATCTTTTCCATAAATCAGGATTTTTTTTATTCTTGAATATTTTTTTTTCCCAACCAAAAACCCATTTTTTTTGTACTGCATCTATAACATATTTTGAGTCAGAATAAATCATAACGTTTGAGGGCTCAATCTTTAAAGCCTCTAAACCAATTATTACAGCTAATAATTCCATTCTATTATTTGTAGTTTTTTTAAAACCCTGAGATATTTCCTTAATATGACCATCTGACTCTAAAATTACTCCATATCCTCCAGGACCAGGATTTCCTATTGATGATCCATCTGTGTATAATTTTATATGTTTCATTAAATTTTTGATAAATATTCTTTTATAACTCTTGGATAATTTTCTTTTTCCAGAACATGAACTTTTTCAATAATAGTTTCCAGACTATCATTATTATCAACCTCTGTCTCTGCCTGAAAAATAATTTTACCCTTATCATATTCATCATTTACGATATGAATAGATATACCTGTTTTATTTTCTTTATTTTTAAAAACCGACTCATGAACGTATTTCCCATACATTCCTTTGCCTCCATATTTTGGTAATAATGAAGGATGAATATTAATTATTCTGTTAGGAAATTTATTAATTAAAAATCCAGGCACTTTCCATAAAAATCCTGCTAAAACAATTAAATCTGCATTATATTTTTTAATTATGTTAACAAATTTTTTGTTAAAAAAAATTTTATCAAAAATCAATGTATTAATATTAAATGATTTAGCTCTTTGAAAAACACGTGCATTTCTATTATTTCCAGCAACAAGGACAATCTCTACCTCAGTACTGTTTTTAAAATATTCAATGATGTTTTGAACGTTCGATCCGTTACCTGAGGCAAAAAGTATTACTTTTTTTATATCTGTTTTCATAAATACATTATCATTAAATATTTTATTAAAATCGGATTATTAGAAAAAAATACATAAACATCATAATTTATTAACTAAAAACTAGTATTAGACTAAAGTTTTTTATTTTTGCTTGAACAAATTTAAAATAATTAATTATGTCTGACATTTCTTCTAGAGTTAAAGCAATAATCGTTGACAAATTAGGTGTTGATGAAAATGAAGTAGTAGCTGAAGCTAACTTCACAAATGATTTGGGGGCTGACTCCCTTGATACTGTTGAACTTATAATGGAATTTGAAAAAGAATTTGATATTCAAATTCCTGATGATCAAGCTGAAAATATTGCAACAGTTGCCCAAGCAATTCAATTCATAGAGCAGGCTTAAAATTCCAGTGAATGAAACCAAGACGTGTAGTGATTACTGGAGTAGGTGCGCTAACTCCTATTGGTAATACACTTGAAGAGTATTGGAACGGATTAATTAATGGTAAAAGCGGTGCTGCTCCAATAACATATTTTGATTCTTCAAAATTTAAAACTCATTTTGCATGTGAGCTCAAAGACTTTGATCCTCTTAATTTTTTTGACAGAAAAGAAGTTAGAAAATATGATAGATTTACTCAATACGCATTAGTATCTACTAATGAAGCAATAATTGATTCCGGCATTGATCTATCAAAGGAAGATAAAGATCAAATTGGAGTAATTTGGGGTTCAGGGATTGGTGGTCTAGAAACATTTCAAAATGAAGTTATTGAATTTCAAAAAGGTGATGGTACTCCTCGGTTTAACCCCTTTTTTATTCCAAAATTTATTCCCGATATAGCTCCTGGAATGATATCAATCAAATATGGCTTAACAGGACCTAATTTTGCTACAGTATCTGCCTGTGCTTCCTCCTCAAACGCTATTATTGATGCTCTTAATTATATAAGACTTGGATATGCTGATGTTATGATTGCAGGAGGATCCGAAGCAGGAGTTACAATTGCTGGGATTGGTGGATTCAATTCTTTACACGCCCTTTCAAAGAGAAACGACGAGCCCTCAAAAGCCTCCAGGCCATTTGATAGAGATAGAGATGGTTTTGTTTTAGGTGAAGGAGCTGGGTCATTAATCCTAGAAGAATACGAACACGCTGTATCAAGAGGAGCTAAAATTTATGCTGAACTTGCTGGAGGTGGATTATCAGCTGATGCTCATCATATAACTGCTCCTCATCCAGAAGGTCATGGAGCTATAAAAGTAATGAATAACTGTTTAAAAGATTCAAACGCTAAAACAATTGATATAGATTTAATTAATGTGCATGGCACATCAACTCCTCTGGGTGATATTGCTGAGGCAAAGGCAGTTAAAAAAGTTTTTGGAGAACACTCATACAATATTAATATTAATTCTACAAAATCAATGACAGGTCATCTACTGGGAGCCGCTGGAGCCATTGAAGCTATTGCTTGCATAATGTCTATTAAAACTGGAATTATTCCTCCAACAATAAATCATTCAAACAATGATGAAAATATTGATCCTAAATTAAACTTCACATTTTGCAAATCCCAAAAACGTGAAGTAAGTTTTGCTATGTCAAATACCTTTGGTTTTGGCGGTCATAATGCCTGTATTTTATTTAAAAAACTGAAATCATAATTTGTGTTTAATCTGGGTCACTTTTTTAATAAAAACAAAGATCCTAAATATATTTTTTTTAGAAATTTAAAAAAAATACTAGGTTTTAAACCAAAACATATTCTAATTTTCAAAACTGCTTTTACACACAAATCTAAAAATCTTAAGGATAAAAAAGGAATATCAATAAATTATGAAAGATTAGAATTTCTTGGTGACTCGGTTTTGCAGATTGTTATTTCAGAATACTTATTTAAGACTTTCCCTAATTATGATGAAGGAGATTTAACTAAACTTAGATCAAAAATTGTAAATCGTGAAAATTTAAATTCTATAGGATTTTCTCTTGAATTAATTAAATTAACGGAGAGCAACCTCGAAATTAAAAGTTCTAAGGATGATATTCATGGAAATATTTTAGAATCACTAATTGGAGCAATTTATTTAGATCGTGGGTTTAAGGTTGCTAAAAACTTTATTATAAAAAAAATAATAGAATACCACATAGATATTAAAAAAATAAATTCTTCAATAATAAGTTTCAAAGGAGCTTTAATCGAGTGGTCTCAAAAAAATAAACAAAAAATAATTTTTAAAACAGAAAAATACAATGGATTAAACCCAGATATTAATTTTTCATCGACTATTTTTTTGAATAATAACTCAATTGCTAAAGCAGGAGAGATTTCAAAGAAAAAAGCTGAGGAAAAAGTTGCTAAAAGAGCTTATCACGCTCTTAAACTTAATTTTATCAATTTAAAATGAAAAAAAAATATTTTCATTTAGATAAAATCTTTGATAAATATTCTTTAATTGCTATTCATAGTAATTTAGATGATTTTTCATTAGCTTTTTTATTGAACAAAAGTTTAGGTGCAAATTTTGAAAGAGCTAATGAGTCTATAAAATATAAGAATTCTAATTTCGAATTTTTTAATTGGGAGGATCTAAAAAATGGAATTAATTGTAGCTTAATATCTAATAAAAATTACATAAATTCTGAAATCATTACTAAAACTGACTCACTATTCAGTCTTTCAGAAACAAAAAAAGTATCTTTGATTGAATCAATGTCTAAAGTTGATTACCTAATAAAAATCAAGCAAGGGTTAGATTTAAATTTTACGTTAATGATTTTAAATGAATTACCTCAGATAATTTTATCTTACACTTTAGATGACGAAGAAATTAAATCAAAACTTAATTTAATATTTGATTAATGACAAACTCAAAAAAAACTAAAATAATTGCAACACTAGGTCCCTCGTCAAATTCCGTAAAAATTATGGAAAAATTAATTTTAGAGGGCGTAGATGTTTTTAGAATTAATTTTTCTCATGCAAATTATGAAAATGCATCTAAAGAAATTTCTTTAATTAGAAAATTGAGTGCTAAACTCAAAATTCATGTTTCAATTTTAGCTGATCTTCAAGGACCAAAGTTAAGAATTGGACAAATTGAAGAAAATTCTCAAGTTAAGGAAGATGATTTGATTACTTTTTCTTGCTCTAAGCCTTTTATTGGAGATTCTAATAAAGCATTTATAAACTATAAAAAATTTGCCTCCGATGTTAAAATTGGTGAGACAGTTTTATTAGATGATGGTAAATTAATTTTTGAAATAGTAAATATTGACAAAAATAATAATGTAATAGCTAAAGTTATTCAAGGTGGTCCTATTCAATCAAATAAAGGAGTTAATCTTCCAAATACTAAAATATCATTACCTGCTTTAACTAAAAAAGATTTAGAGGATGTAATTTTTTCAATTAAAGAAGAAGTCGATTGGATAGCTTTATCTTTTGTTAGAAAAAAACAAGATTTAATTGAACTCAGAAAGTTAATAGAAAAAAATTCAACTCATAAAATTCCTATTATTTCAAAAATTGAAAAACCTGAAGCTTTAGACAATCTCTCTGAAATCATAAATAATAGTGACGGATTAATGGTTGCAAGGGGCGATCTGGGTGTTGAAATTCCAGCAGCCGAAGTTCCCTTAATCCAAAAGAAACTAGTGTTAAAAGCCAAGGAAGCAAGAATTCCCATTATTATCGCTACACAAATGATGGAAACTATGATTGATAGCAGAACAGCTACTCGTGCTGAAGTTAATGATGTTGCTAACTCCGTTATGGATGGTGCAGATGCAGTTATGCTATCAGCAGAAACCTCAGTTGGAAAATTTCCTGTTGAAGTAATTAAATCAATGTCATCAATTTTAATGAGTGTTGAAGGATCAAAGCTAATTAAAGTGCCTAATCTTCCTCCAAGTATAAAAACAAAAAGATATATTACAAAATCAATATGTTATCATGCATCAATAATGGCTAATGAAATTGGTGCCAAAGCGATATGTACCCTAACAAATAGTGGATATACTGCTTTTCAAATATCAGCTTGGAGGCCTAAATCTAATATTTTAGTTTTTACTTCTAATAAAAGAATTTTATCTCAGCTTAACCTACTTTGGGGAGTAAAATCTTTTTTTTATGACTCATATGAAAGTACTGATAAAACAGTTGAACAAATCAATGAAATAGCCAAAAAGTTTAATTATGTTTCTAAGGGTGATTTTCTTATTAATCTAACCGCAATGCCAGTTAAATCGAAAGGCATGGTTAATACATTAAGAGTCTCTGAAGTCTAAACTCTAATTTGTAATTATAAAACACTGAAAAACTATAGATTCAAAGACTTATTATTATTCGGCATATATTTTTATAATACTATGTCCTTTTGAATTCATATAGGCCCTATACATGCCCTCTGTATTCATTTCCATAGCAACATTCCCTTGGTTGTCAAGAGCTATTACTCCTCCATTTCCTCCTAATTTTGCCATTTTATTATGTATTACAATACTAGCTGCTTCTTGTACTGAAAGGCCTTTATATTCCATTAAAGCTGAAATATCATGAGCAACTACTGAACGAATAAAAAACTCCCCCCAACCAGTAGCAGAAACTCCACAAGTTTTATTATTTGCATAAGTTCCTGCTCCGATTATTGGAGCATCTCCTATTCGATTCCATTTTTTATTTGTCATTCCTCCTGTAGATGTTCCTGAAGAAATATTTCCATTTTTATCTAAAGCAACACATCCAACTGTTCCATATTTTTGATTCAATAAGTATTTATTTTCTGTATGTATTACAGAAGCATCATTTAATTTCACCTTTCTTAAAGAATTTAGTCTTCGTTCTGTAATAAAATAGCTATTTGGCTTTAATTCTAATTTTTGACTTAAAGCAAAATCATCAGCCCCTTCTCCAGATAACATAACATGGGGTGAATTTTTCATGACAGCTATAGCTGCAGAAATAGGATTTTTAATTTTTGAGGCTCCAGAAACTGCTCCTGCATCAAGAGTTAATCCATTCATGAAAGATGCATCTAGTTCAACATCACCATTAAAGTTTAAAACAGCACCTTTTCCTGCGTTAAAAAGAGGGGAATTTTCCATTACATGAATTGTTTGTTCAACAGCATCCTGACTTGAACCACCCTTTTCTAAAATGTTATATCCTATCTCAATTGCCTCTTTAAGTTTTTGTTTATAATTACTTTCCATTTCTTTAGTCATATTCTTTTTTAGAATTGTACCAGCTCCTCCATGAATAACAATTGAAAATACATTATTAGTTTTTTTATCTACATTTTCAGGGGATTTACATGAAAAAGCTAAAAGTAAGATAACAGCAAAATAGAAACGCATAACAATATGATTTTGAATTGTTTTCTCAAACGTAATAAATTTTCTTTTAATATGAAGTTTTTTTAATTAATGCTACCTTTAAAAATTATTAATAAATCAGTTTTAATGAATAAAGAAATTATAAATGTTTTATCCGCTCTAGGTATTAAGGATAAACAATTAGGGTGCAGTACAGGCACTAAATGGATGGGATCTGGAATTATAATGAAAACAAACTCTCCTGTTGATGGAAATAATATTTCTGATGTAGTATCGACAAGCATAGAAGATTATGAGATGACAATTGAAACTGCAGAAAATGCATTTCAAATTTTCAGGACAATACCTTCTCCTAAACGTGGTGATTTAGTCAGACAATTTGGAGATGCTCTAAGAAATCAAAAAGAAAACCTAGGAAAGTTAGTTTCATACGAAATGGGTAAATCCTATCAAGAAGGACTCGGAGAAGTTCAAGAGATGATTGATATTTGTGAATTCGCCGTTGGATTATCAAGACAATTACATGGGTTGACTATGCATTCTGAAAGACCTCTTCATAGAATGTATGAACAATACCATCCAATTGGAATAGTGGGCATTATCTCAGCATTTAATTTTCCTGTTGCTGTTTGGAGCTGGAATATTGCTTTAGCATTGGTATGTGGTGATGTTTGTATATGGAAGCCGAGTGAGAAGACTCCTTTATGCAGCATAGCATGCCAAAAAATAATAGAAAAAGTTTTAACAAATAATCAAATGCCTGAAGGAATTTCTTGTCTAATTAATGGTGATGCTAATGTTGGAAAATGGATGACTGAAGATAAAAGAATTCCTCTTATTTCTGCAACAGGATCAACTAAAATGGGAAGAAAAGTAAGTGAAGTTGTAGGAAAACGATTAGGAAAAACACTTCTGGAGCTAGGAGGAAATAATGCAATTATAATTACACCAAATGCTGATATTAAAATGACAATTATTGGGGCTGTTTTCGGAGCGGTCGGTACGTGTGGTCAAAGATGCACTTCTACCAGAAGATTAATTATTCATGAAGATATATACTCTAAGGTAGTGGATTCTCTTAAAAAAGCATATAACCAGCTTAAAATAGGAGATCCTTTAGACATAAAAAATCACATAGGACCTCTAATTGATAAAGATTCTGTAAATCAATATCTAAATGCTATTAAACAAGCAGATAAAGAAGGAGCTAAATGGATAGTCAAAGGAAAATCCTTATCTGGTAAAGGTTATGAAAGTGGGTGTTACGTTTCTCCATCTATAGCTGAAATTGATGCTAATGCTTCAATAGTTCAGACTGAAACATTTGCTCCTCTTCTATATGTAATGAAATACTCAGGGGGTATTGAAAATGCAATTGATATTCAAAATAATGTTAGTCAAGGTTTATCATCTGCGATCATGACTCAAAACCTGCAAGAAGCAGAGACTTTTCTTTCTCATTGGGGTAGTGATTGTGGAATTGCAAATGTAAATATTGGAACTTCTGGAGCTGAAATTGGAGGAGCTTTTGGTGGAGAAAAAGATACTGGAGGAGGAAGAGAAAGTGGTTCAGACGCATGGAAAATATATATGAGAAGACAAACAAACACTATAAATTATTCTTCAGAACTTCCTTTAGCTCAAGGTATAAAATTTGATATTTAATATAACTTCAAAGGAATTAAATGTAATCAGTGATTGAAACTATATTTTATTTTTGGAAAATTTTTGTACAAATAATTTTGATTGTGGTTTTAATTTCTTCATTGAAAAGTGTATTTTTTAAAAACCAATATAATCTCAATAACCTTAGATATAATACTTTTGCTATGGTTATTTCAGTAATTCAATTACTTATTAGCTTAATATATTATTTTACAACATATGAAATAAACTATAATCTATTTAAACCTATTTTGAAAAATATTACTCCAGCTTTATTAATCTTTTTAGGTTGGTCAATTCATAATAGCCAGAAAAAAAGTAAAAAAAAATTTTTAAGAATAATTATTTTTTATGGAATTGGATTTGGATTGTAT
>CEQN01007428.1_pt1 | contig 10549 bp, 19 predicted proteins | sample 427011 | NCBI WGS metagenome assembly CEQN01 (sample SAMEA2621277, study PRJEB7988) | marine metagenome | biome: marine biome (ENVO:00000447); feature: deep chlorophyll maximum layer (ENVO:xxxxxxxx); material: "saline water (ENVO:00002010), including plankton (ENVO:xxxxxxxx)" | depth 120 m
AGCCAAGATTTTCAGTTACAGCTGTATTTTCCATATTGTTTCCTAAAATGAGAGGCCTGCTTCTCGAGCTGACTCGGCTAAAGCTTTAACACGACCATGATATTTATAACCAGATCTATCAAAAGCCACTTTCTCTATACCTTTCTCTTTTGCTCTTTCTGCAATAAGTTTTCCTACCTTTGAAGCTGCTTCAATATTTCCATTGTTTTCACTTTTTACAGAAGATTCTCTGGTAGAAGCACTTGCAATTACCTTAGAACCATCAAAAGTAGATACTTGAGCATAGATATGAGAGTTGGACCTGAAAACGGTGAGTCTATTGTTTTCGGACAATTCTATTTTAGATCTAGTCTTAGTAGCTCTTTTTTGTCGTTTAATATTTTTTGTAGCCATTTTTTTATGCTTTCTTAGATTCTTTTCTTATTATTCTTTCATCAGCATACTTAACACCTTTTCCTTTGTAAGGTTCTGGTGGTCTGTAGTCTCTGATCTCTGCAGCTACCTGCCCAACCAACTGTTTATCCATAGACTTCAGTATAATTTCGGTATTACTAGGTAATTCGACTGTTACGCCTTCAGGTAATTCATGAATAATAGGATGGGAAAATCCTAAACTTAAATTTAACGAATTGCCTTCAAGCGCTGCCCTATAGCCTACTCCGTTGATTTCAAGTTTCTTTTCAAAACCGTTCTCAACCCCTTGCATGTAATTAGCGGTTAACGCCCTCATGGTTCCAGTAATAGCAAGGGACTCTTTCGTATCTTTATTTGGGCTAAAGCTTATAGTGCTATCATCTTTATTAATATCGACGTCTTTATGTATCTCTAAAGACAAATTTCCTAACTTACCTGTAAAGGTTATTACACCTTGATTATTCTCAAGTGTAACTCCCTCGGGTATATCTAGTGCTTTTAAAGATGTTCTTGCCATAATTTTGTGTATTTAAAAAACCGAACAGATTAATTCACCGCCAACTTTTGCTTCTCTAGCTTGTTGATCAGTCATCAAGCCTTTACTTGTTGAGACTATCGCTATACCTAATCCACCATTTACTTCAGGTAGGTCTTTATAATTAGAGTATTGTCTTAATCCTGGCTTGCTTATCCTTTTTAATTGCTTAATAACAGGTGCGCCTTCAAAGTATTTCAATTTTATTTCAATTTCTGGTTTGGAGCCTTCGGAAGCAACAAAAGAATGGATATAACCTTCTTGTTTTAGCATTGATAGGAGAGCCAACTTCTTAGACGAAGAAGGCACTTTAACAAAGTCTTTGCTTCTAGCTTGAGCGTTATTAATGCTTGAAAATAGATTAGCTATTGGATCTTGAATACTCATAAATTTTTACCAGCTTGATTTAACTAGCCCTGGGATATCTCCTTTCATTGCTAGTTCTCTTAGTTTATTCCTTGCTAAACCAAATTTTCTATAAACTGCATGAGGTCTGCCAGTAATAGCACATCTTCTTTGCATTCTTATTGGACTAGCGTCTCTAGGTAGCTTTTGTAACTTAATCTGAGCAGTTTCCTTCTCTTCCTGAGAGAATTTAGGGCTACGAATTATTTCTTTCAGCTCTGCCCTCTTGGCAGCATACTTTAAAACAGTTCTTCTTCTGCGTTCTTCTCTTGCTTTCATTGATGCTTTTGCCATGTATATATACCTCTAACTTTTGAATGGGAACTTCATGGCCCTTAAAAGAGCCTCTCCTGATTCATCATCAGAAGCGGAAGTGGATATACAGATATCCATACCCCTTATCTTGTCTACTTTGTCATAATCTATTTCAGGAAAGATTATGTGTTCCTTAATACCCATAGAGTAGTTACCTCTTCCATCAAAGGATCTAGTCTCTAATCCCCTAAAATCCCTTTCTCTAGGGATTGCAATGCCAATGAGTCTTTGCAAGAATTCATACATCATATCGCCCCTTAAGGTAACCTTACAGCCTATAGGCATTCCATCTCTGATTTTGAAATTGGCTACAGACTTTCTTGCTTTTGTAACCATAGGCTTTTGACCAGCTATTAATGTCATATCTTCGACTGCTCTTTCTAAGATTTTTTTATCATTTAGTGCTTCGCCAACACCCATATTAAGAGTTATCTTAGTAACTTTAGGAACAGCCATTACCGAGTTTAGACCTAATTTTTCTTTAAGTTCCGGTATGACGTTAGTCTTGTAATGCTCTTTAAGTGGAATCATTCTTATATTTCCTTACCTGAAGATTTAAAAACTCTTACTTTCGATCCATCATCATTAGATTTAATCTTAACTTTGTCAGCTTTTTTAGTTGAAGGATTGAAGATAGATATATTGGACATGTCTATAGAAGATTCCTTTTCTACCACTCCTCCAGCTATACCGGCATTAGGATTAGGTTTTGTATGTCTTTTGATCATTTGGATTCCAGATACATAACATCTTCCATTTGAAAGGATTTTCGTAACTGAACCTTGCTTTCCTTTATCCTTGCCAGCAATGACAATAACCTGATCACCAGTCTTAATCTTATACATGTTTAAAGAACCTCCGGTGCTAATGAAACTATTCTCATAAACTCTTCACTTCTTAACTCTCTAGAAACTGGACCAAAAACCCTAGTTCCAATGGGTTGTTTTTGTGCATTGATAAGGACAGCAGCATTATCATCAAATCTAATTGCTGAACCATCTGATCTTCTTAGTTTGTTTTTTGTTCTAACAATCACAGCGTCAACTACTTCACCTTTTTTTACCCTACCAGTAGGTATAGCTTCTTTTACTGTAACTTTTATTACATCACCAACCTTAGCAAATTTTTTCTTTGATCCACCAAGAACACGGATGCACATAAGTTTCCTGGCACCACTGTTATCTGCGACTTCTAAATAGCTTTGCTCTTGTATCATCTTTAAATTAAATTTCCTGTGATTTCTCTTCTACTCTTAAAAGATTCCAAGACTTAGTCTTTGATAAGGGTCTACATTCCTGAATAGTGACAAGATCACCTGTAGTGCATATATTTTCTTGATCATGTGCCTGTAATTTAGAAGACCTTCTCATAATCTTCTTATATAAGGGATGCCTTACTTTTCTTTCAACAAGCACAGTGATTGTCTTATCTCTTGATGAGCTAATAACTCTACCTGTTTCTGTTCTTGTTCTTTTATCCGTCATTTTTTTGTAGTAAATCTTGTTCTTTTTTCAACGTTTTAAGTTGTGCTATAGATCTTCTTATCTCTCTAATTTTGTGAGTTTCTTTTAACTGACCAGAGGAATGTTTAATCTTTAGCTCCAATAATTCTTTTCTCATCTTGCCCTCTTCATCCAATGCATCAGTTGATTTATTTCTTAACCTATCCAATAAACTTTCTTTAGCCATTAAACTCTCCTAATAAAAGTTGTTGATATTGGCATTTTTGCTGAGGCAAGTGCAAAGGCTTCCTTTGCTAATTCTTCGTCGACCCCTTCCATTTCATAAAGTATTTTCCCAGGCTTAATAGGGCAGACCCAGTATTCAACATTACCTTTACCTTTACCCTGTCTTACCTCAAGGGGTTTTTTTGTTATTGGTTTGTCTGGAAAAACTCTTATCCAAATTTTTGCTCCTCTTTTTACGTGACGAGTCATGGCTCTTCTTGCAGCCTCAATTTGCCTAGAAGTTAATTGACCCCTTTGTGTGGCCTTCAAACCAAAGGTACCGAAACTAAGAGTTGCCCCTCGTTGCGCATTTCCAGTATTCCTACCTTTTTGCTGCTTTCTATACTTTGTTCTTTTAGGTTGAAACATTATTTTTTTCCTCTAGTCAGAATCCTTATTTTGTGTATCGAGGACTTCGCCTCTAAAAACCCATGCTTTCACACCTATCACGCCATAGGTAGTATTTGCTTCAGCTAGTCCATAGTCTACGTCTGCTCTAAGTGTATGAAGAGGAACTCTACCTTCTTTTTGTATTTCTGCTCTTGCGATCTCAGCTCCCCCCAATCTACCTGCGACTCTTATCTTCACACCTTCTGCTCCTTGTCTCATGGCATTTTGAACAGCCCTCTTCATAGCCCTTCTAAACATTACACGTCTTTCAAGTTGTTGGGCTACACTCTCGGCAAGTAATTTTGCATCTAAATCAGGTTTTCTTATTTCTTGTATGCTAAGTGTTACAGGGATGCCCATTCTATTTGTAATATCTTCCCTCATCTTGTCTATATCTTCGCCTTTTTTTCCAATGACAATACCAGGTCTAGCGGTATGAATTAGAACTCTTGCATTATCAGCAGTTCTTTCTATCTCTATTCTGCTCACTGAAGCATGCGCAAGCTTTTGAGTGAGGTGCTCTCTAACTTCAATATCTTTCAGTAAATTCTCTGTATATTGAGACTTTTCAGCATACCAGTTTGAAGTATGTTGAGTGGTTATTCCTAATCTAAACCCAGTTGGGTGTACTTTCTGTCCCATTATTTTCCTTTTTCCTCTAAAGTTAATGCAATATTGCAACTTCTTTTGAAATATCTATCTGCTCTTCCTCGTGCTCTTGCTCTAACCCTTTTCATGGTAAAACTTTCGTCGACTGCGATGGTAGAGACAAATAATGAATCTATATCTAAACCTTGATTATGCTCAGCATTTGCTATGGCAGACTCGAGAACTTTCTTAATAATGTGTGCTGACTTTTGAGGAGCAAAAGCAAGGATTCCAAGGGCTTCTTCTATGTGCTTACCTCTTATTTGGTTTGCAACTAGTCTAGCCTTTTGGCTTGAAACTCTAGCACTTCTAAGTTTTGCTGTTGCTTGACTCATCTTACTTTCTATCTCCAGAATGCATTTTGAAGGTTCTGGTTAATACAAATTCACCGAGTTTATGACCGACCATGTCTTCCTGTATAAAAATAGGTACATGTTGCCTACCGTTATGAACGGCTATGTTTAATCCAACCATATCAGGAGTAATCATTGATCTTCTTGACCATGTCTTTATTGGTTTCTTGTCATTAGTAGCAACTGCTTGATCAACCTTTTTTAACAGGTGCAAGTCTACGAATGGGCCTTTTTTTAATGATCTTGGCATAATATTAGTTTCTTCTTCGAACAATCATGCGATTGCTTGATTTATTTTTCTTGCGAGTCTTATAGCCCTTTGTTGGAACACCCCAAGGTGTTACAGGGTGTCTTCCACCTGAAGTCTTTCCTTCACCTCCACCGTGAGGGTGATCTACTGGATTCATGGCAACACCTCTTACTGTGGGTCTTATCCCCATCCATCTTTTTGCACCGGCCTTACCAATTGATCGTAATGAATGTTCTGAATTGGATACACTTCCTATAGTTGCTCTGCATTCAGAAAGAACTCTTCTAACTTCTCCGCTTCTTAATCTTAATGTTACGTATCTACCTTCAATAGCAAGAATTTGAGCTGATGCACCAGCACTTCTTGCCATTTGTGCGCCTTTGCCTGGAAATAACTCTATACAATGAACGACAGTACCTAAAGGCATGTCTTGCAAAGACATACAATTTCCTGTTGAAATTGAAGAATCTTTTCCAGATAAAACCGTGTCACCAACTTTCAAACCATCAGGAGCTACGATGTAAGTTCTTTCACCATCTGAATAGAGTAATAAAGCAATATTCGCTGATCTATTTGGATCATACTCAATCGTTTCTACTTTAGCGGGAATACCGTCCTTTAATCTTTTGAAATCAATGATTCGATAGTGTTTTTTATGTCCACCACCCCGATGTCGAGTCGTTATTCTTCCTTGGTTATTTCTTCCAGATTTTTGTTTCTTCGCTTCAAGAAGAGGAGCATAAGGGTCACCTTTGTGAAGATCGTCTCTTGAAACCCATGATCTAAATCTTCTACCTGGAGATGTGGGTTTTGATTTTTTAATTTGAGTAGCCATTATTCCGATGTAACCTCAATTGATTGACCTTCAGCTAATTTTACGTAAGCTTTTTTCCAGTCAGATTTCTTTCTGATTCTGTACCTAGATCTCTTAGTCTTCCCTTTAATTTTTATGATATTTACATCTTCGACATCTACAGAGAAATAACCTTCAATAGCTTTTTTTACCTGGAGCTTTGTGGCATTAATATCAACTTTAAATGCGTATTGATTAGATTCTCCCATTAAGGAAGATACTTTCTCAGTTAAGTAAGGAGATTTAATAATTGAATAAAGTTCCGTTTTCATTAAGCAAGCACCTCAGTCAATTTATTTAACGTCTCAGATGTAATTACAACCTTTTCAGCCTTTATTAGTTCAGAAGGATCAATTGAGTTGATTGTTTGAACCTTACATTCTCTTAGATTTTTTGAAGCTTTAATTAAGTTATCGTTGTTTGAAGATAGTACAAATAATGCTGTGTTCAGACTCAAATCAGAAAGAATAGTCTTTACTTGAGAGGATTTTACCGGCTCATCTATCTTGAGTTCATTAACAACAATAAGCCTGTTCTCTTCTGCTAACATCGACCATATTGATCTCATTGCAGCTCTGTACATCTTTTTATTAATTTTCTTTGGTTTTAGATCGCTATAGACATGAGCGAAAGTCATGCCTCCGCCTCTCCATATAGGAGACCTGATCGTTCCTGCTCTTGCTCTACCTGTTCCTTTTTGTTTCCAAGGTTTTTTTCCTCCACCACGAACTGCAGATCTATTTTTCTGACCCTTTGTTCCTTGATGACTGTTATGAATATAGGTATTAACTAATTGATGAACAAGATCTTGATTGAATTCTTGGTTGAAAACACCGTCAGCTAATGAGACCTTTGAATCTCCAGAGCCATTTTGATTTAGAATTTCAATTTCCATTTTATTTAACTGCCGGCTTGAGAACTACACTAGATCCAGTAGGTCCTGGGATAGCTCCTTTTATTAGAAGTAGATTATTTTCAACATCAATCGAAGCTATTTTTAGATTTTGGATCGTTTTTTTAACATCACCCATGTGTCCGGACATTTTCTTACCCTTCCATACCTTTCCGGGTGTTTGACATTGTCCTATAGAACCAGGAGCTCTATGTGAAATTGAGTTTCCGTGCGTAGCATCTTGCATTTTAAAATTCCAACGTTTAACTGTTCCTGCAAAACCTTTTCCTTTAGATTTTCCCTGAACATCAATCTTCTGTCCTTCTTCGAATATATCGATATTTAACTGGCTTCCTATTTCAATGTTTTCTAGTTCTTCGCTATTTACTTTAAATTCCCAGAGCCCGTCTCCAGGATTAATTGAACCTTTCTTGTAGTGTCCAGACAATGGCTTAGAAACATGTTTTTCTTTCTTTAAGCCAGTTGTAACTTGCACTGAGTGATAACCATCAACTGCTTCAGATTTTATCTGTGTAACTGTATTGGGATCAACGCTAACAACACTGACAGCATAGGAATCACCTTCAGGGGTGAAAAGCCTTGTCATACCTTGTTTTTTACCAATTAGTCCTAAGCTCATTTTATTGATTCTCGTCTAGACTTATTTGTACAACTACTCCAGCTGAAAGTTCCAGTTTAGTAAGTGCATCTAATGTTTTTTCTGAAGGTTCTAGGATATCTAGTGTTCTTTTGTGAGTTCTTATTTCGTATTGGTCTCTGGCGTCTTTGTCTTTGTGAGGGGATATTAGGATGGTGGTTTTGTGTTTCTTTACTGGCATAGGAATAGGACCTTTGACCTTTGCTCCAGTGCGTTTCACCGTTTCTACTATTTCCTTAGCAGAACGGTCGATAAGCTTATGGTCAAAAGCTTTAAGCCTAATTCTAATGCTTTGATTTTGCATATTTATCCTTTCAAGCCCTCATATAAAGAGCGTAAAAACACCCCCCTACAGTGTAGGTTGGTTTATTAATTTAATGCGCCTTCAGCCTAGAAACACTAGGTATAAGGCCCCTCCAACAAAACGAGCGGTGATTCTAGTTTTGTGACCCCTTTGTGTCAACTAAAAAAGTAGAAAAAACCTATATAAAAAGGGCTTTTAACTTACTTCCTAACAAGAATTACTAATCGTTTTTACTAATTATAGCCTCAGCAACGTTTGATGGTACTTCTGAATACTTCAGAGGTTCCATAGTGAAGGTTGCTCTCCCTTGAGATGCAGATCTTATATCTGTTGCATAACCGAACATTTCAGCCAGAGGGACCTCTCCAGAAACTATTTTTCCTGACGGACCTTCCTCCATTCCATGTACGACACCTCGTCTTCTGCTTAAATCTCCTACCACATCACCCATATACTCTTCAGGCGTAACTATCTCAATACTCATGATGGGCTCTAATAATACTGGGTCGGCTTTTTCTGCACCGCCCTTAAAAGCCATAGATCCTGCTACTTTAAAAGCAACCTCGCTTGAATCAACATCATGATAAGAACCGTCATATAATGTAACTTTTACCTTAACTAAGGGATAACCAGCAATTACCCCAGCTTCCATCTGTTCCCTACAACCTTTATCAACAGCACCAATGAACTCTCGTGGGATAGCTCCACCCACTATTTCATTTACGAACTGATAATTTTGATCTTTCTCTTCATCCTGTTCATCTAAAGGTTCCATCTTTATGTAAACATGGCCATATTGTCCTCTTCCACCAGATTGACGAACAAACTTGGCCTCTTCTTCAACATATTTTCTTATAGATTCTCTATAAGCAACTTGCGGTTTTCCAACATTTGCATCTACTCCAAACTCTCTTCGCATTCTGTCAACAAGCACATCCAGATGAAGTTCACCCATACCTGACATAATTGTTTGTCCAGATTCCTCATCAGTTCTTAGTCTAAAAGAAGGGTCTTCTTGAGCTAACCTGCCCAAAGCAACACCCATTTTTTCTTGGTCTTCCTTTGTTTTGGGCTCTACTGCTACAGATATAACAGGTTCTGGAAAATTCATGGATTCCAAAGTTATTTTATTTTTTTCATCACAGAGAGTTTCTCCAGTAATTGCTTCCTTCAATCCAATTACAGCACAAATATCTCCCGCTCTAGCTTCAGAAATCTCGTCCCTTTTGTTTGAGTGCATTTGAAGCATTCGTCCTATCCTTTCTTTCTTTCCTTTGATAGGAAGATAAACAGAATCTCCAGTGTTTAAAACACCTGAATATACCCTGACAAAAGTTAGAGAACCTACAAAAGGGTCCGTAGCAATTTTGAATGCAATACCAGCAAAAGGTGCTTCGTCGTCTGCATCTCTTGAACCTTCCTCTTCATTATCTAAAAGACCACTGACAGCCTTAACTTCGTTAGGAGCAGGTAAGAAATCAACAACAGCATCCAGCATAGTTTGAACGCCTTTATTCTTAAAAGCGGAACCGCAAAGGCATGGTACAATTTCGTTACCTAAAGTTCTTATTCTAAGTCCCGTTTTAATTTCGTCTTGAGATAAATCACCTTCTTCCAGATACTTATCCATAATTTCTTCATTGGCTTCAGCAGCTGATTCAACCATTTTCTCTCGCCATTCTTCGGCAAGCCCTAGCAAGTCCCCAGGTATATCTTCTTCGGTAAAAGTCGTTCCCATATCGTCGCCATTCCAATAAATGGCTTTCATTTTTACTAGATCTATAACGCCTTTAAAATCATCTTCTGCACCAATAGCTAGTTGAATAGGAACTGCATTGGCTCCTAATCTAGTTTGCATTTGATCTATAACTTTTAAGAAATCTGCACCCGCTCTGTCCATTTTGTTTATGAAGGCAATTCTTGGTACCTCGTATCTGTTAGCTTGTCTCCAAACTGTCTCAGATTGAGGCTCTACACCTGAGCTACCACAAAAGACAACTACAGCGCCATCTAAAACTCTAAGAGAACGCTCAACTTCAATCGTGAAATCAACGTGGCCGGGTGTATCAATAATATTAAATCTATGTTGTTTGAATTGCTTAGCAGTTCCTTCCCAGAAACAAGTAGTCGCAGCTGATGTAATGGTTATACCTCTTTCCTGCTCCTGTTCCATCCAATCCATGACAGCAGCCCCATCATGTACCTCACCAATCTTATGAGATATACCTGTATAGAATAAAACTCTTTCAGTTGTGGTAGTTTTTCCTGCGTCTACGTGAGCACAAATACCAATATTCCTATACAGTTCTAACGGTGTAGTTCTGGCCATAATTTTCTATATTTAAATGATTAAAATCTAAAGTGTGAGAAGGCTCTATTTGCTTCAGCCATTCTATGAGTATCTTCTTTTTTCTTTACTGCTTCGCCTCTTCCTTCACAAGCATCTAGTAGCTCATTAGCAAGTCTAAGAGTCATATTCTTTTCAGATCTAGATCTGGCATAAGTTGCAATCCAACGCATAGCCAAAGCACTTCTTCTTGCAGGTCTGACTTCCATGGGGATTTGATAGGTTGCGCCACCTACTCTTCTGGCTTTAACTTCAACCATTGGTCCTACTTCTTCAAGGGCTTTCTCAAAAACTTCTACTGGTTCTTTATCTGATTTTTTTGAGATCTCATCAAAAGCTCCATAGATTATTTTTTCTGCTACGGACTTTTTTCCATTCGTCATGATTTGGTTCATAAATTTAGCAACTTTTAGGTTACCAAATTTAGGATCAGGTAAAATTTTTCTTTTTGGTGCGGC
>CEQN01106284.1_pt1 | contig 10546 bp, 10 predicted proteins | sample 427011 | NCBI WGS metagenome assembly CEQN01 (sample SAMEA2621277, study PRJEB7988) | marine metagenome | biome: marine biome (ENVO:00000447); feature: deep chlorophyll maximum layer (ENVO:xxxxxxxx); material: "saline water (ENVO:00002010), including plankton (ENVO:xxxxxxxx)" | depth 120 m
ATGCAACTAGAGAATGGGTCGAAGATCGTAGCTGCATCCACATCATCCAGTGCAGTGCGTGGTGGATCATACAACATGATTCTGCTCGACGAGTTTGCATTTGTTCCAAAGAACATTGCCGACGAGTTCTTTAGTTCAGTGTATCCTACAATTTCGTCTGGTGATACGACAAAGATTGTTATCGTTAGTACACCTTGTGGTATGAATCATTTTTATAAAATGTGGTCGGATGCTCAAGATAATAAAAACTTATATCAGCCCGTTGAAGTTCACTGGAGCGAGGTGCCTGGTCGCGATGATAAGTGGAAAGAGGAGACGATTAAAAATACCAGTAAAGAACAATTTCAGCAGGAGTTTGAATGCGACTTTATTGGGTCTATTAATACACTTATTAATGCCGCAAAATTAAAAACCATGCCATTTATGGAGCCTAAGGACACAGTTGGCGACATACAGGTATATGATGAGCCAATTAAGGGTCATACTTATACATTGGTCGTTGATGTTTCCCATGGTGAGGGATTGGACTATTCAGCATTCTCGATTATAGACTCGTCTGAGTTCCCATATAAGCAAGTTGCTAAATACAGGAACGCAACTGTTTCTCCTTTAGCCTATCCAACGATAATTGAAAATGCGGCAACAAAATACAACAACGCATTCGTTTTAGTTGAGATTAATGATATTGGTCAGCAAGTGGCTGATATTCTGCATTATGATCTTGAGTATGAAAATATGTTAATGGTGACTCAACGAGGTAGAGCAGGTCAAGTTCTCGGTGGAGGCTTTGGTAAGGGACAAGCGCAAATAGGAATCAAGACTTCAAAGAAGGTCAAGCAAGTTGGTTGTTTAAATCTAAAAAGTCTTGTTGAGGGAGACAAATTAATAATTCAAGATTTTGATACAATTGCTGAATTGACATCATTTGTTTCGCGAGGATATTCATACGAGGCTGAAGCAGGACATAATGATGATCTGGTCATTACGCTTGTTTTATTTTCGTGGTTAACTACGCAGCCATATTTTAAAGACTTGACTGATGTAGATGCTAGACAGAGAATTTTAGCAGAGAAAGTAAAAGAAGACGAGAGTGATTTACTGCCCTTTGGATATTTAGATAATGGTATGGAAGATGAGACATACGTTGATGGTGATGGACAATTGTGGAGTGCAGTAGATTATCCTATAACAGACTTTAAATACTGAAATTCCCATATTTATAAATATCAGGAGAATTTTGGGTATTAGTCTGCCATACTTTTATAGATTATAAGGAGAGATTCAAAATGCCTTTTCAATTATCACCAGGCGTAAACGTCACAGAAATTGACCTTACTACGATTGTACCTGCGGTTGCTACAACTGATGCCGCTTTTGTGGGTACGTTTGAGTGGGGCCCCGCAAACACAGTTGTTCTCGTAGATACACAAGATAAGCTACGAGCCCGATTTGGTAAGCCAACAAACAATACTGCGGGTTATTGGTTTACTGCATCAAACTTTCTTGATTACGGTAATAAACTACACTTAGTTCGTGCTGTTCATAACACGGCTAAGAATGCTACTGGAGGTGGCGGCGGCGCTACTTCGACGGGTCTTCTCATCACAAACGATGACGAATATGTTGAGAAAGAGTATGACACCGGAAGTCAGTCTGTTGGTATGTGGTCAGCAAAGTATCCAGGTAATCTGGGTAACGCGCTTCGTGTATCTGTAATTGATAGTGGCATTGACGGCGACGGCTCTGCTGGACTGTCAAATACGGCAACAGGCGTCAAGGCAAATGGTTATGCAGGTAATACCTATGTAGATACTCTCGTTGGCTCAAACAATAGTATTCAGATTGGCGATCTTCTGACATTTAGCAATCAGCCTGGTGAGTTCAAGGCTGTTCGCTTTGAGTACAGGGCGGCAGGCGATCCTCACGCAGGGGCCACAGCAACTCGTATTCACTTAAACAAACCCCTATCAAATACCTTCATTAAGAATGGCGGCGACGATAGTAGCTCATCAGTTTCTAGAAAATGGGAGTTCTATAATAACTTCGATGATATTCCAGGAACATCAGATTGGGCGGCTGCCCGAGATGGTGCAAATGATGAGATTCACGTTGCGGTTTCTGATGATACTGGAGAGCTTACGGGCACTAAAGGTCAGGTTCTAGAAGCATATCCATTTGTTTCTAAGGCTCCTAGCGCCAAGAAGGCTGATGGTGAAACGAACTACTACCGTGATGTAATTAATACACAATCACAGTATATTCGCTGGTTGGACCATCCTGCTACTGGTGATCTAGAAACTGTTACTGGAACGGCCGCAGTTTACAACACTGCTTGGGGGCAAGATCCCACACCAGGAAAAGGAAATAACTACGTTCAGATTAAGCGAAATGCGGCTGGCGCGTCTGGCTTTGGTGCTGCCACACTACCTATTGCAAACACGCTGACGGGTGGTACTCATGGCGACTCACACGTTGCAACGGAAGGTCAAAGGCTTCAGGGATGGGATCATTTCAATGACGCCGACAAGATTGACATTTCGCTTGTACTTGGTGGACCCGAGAATAGTACAGTTGCTCTTAGCTTAATTGACAATATCGCCGAAAGACGAAAGGACTGCGTTGTATTCCTTTCACCAAGAAAGAATGATGTTGTCAATGCTAACGATCCAACAAACAATGTTATTGGCTTTAGAAAGGCTGACGATCTAAACAGTCGAAGCACTTCATATGCAGTTCTAGACAGTGGTTGGAAGTATCAGTACGATAAGTACAATGATGTGTATCGTTGGATTCCCTTGAATGCAGATACAGCGGGTCTTTGTGTTGCTACTGATCAGAGTCGAGATCCATGGTACTCGCCCGCAGGATTCAATCGAGGCAATGTAAAGAATGCGCTTCGACTGGCATTCAACCCATCGAAGGCGCAGAGAGATCAACTGTACAAGAATGGTATTAATCCAGTTGTTACTTTCCCCGGTCAGGGCACAGTCCTGTTTGGAGATAAGACGCTACTGGCGAAGCCAAGTGCATTTGATCGAATCAATGTACGCCGTCTCTTCATTGTGTTAGAGAAGGCTATTGCCACCGCAGCGAAATTCATGCTCTTTGAGTTTAACGACGAGTTTACTCGCGCTCAATTCCGAAATATGGTAGAGCCATTCCTTCGGGATGTTCAGGGGCGAAGAGGCATCTTCGACTTTAGAGTTGTCTGTGACGAATCAAATAACACAGGCGAAGTGATTGATCGAAACGAGTTTGTTGGTGATATTTACATCAAGCCCGCTCGCTCAATTAACTTCATTCAACTCAACTTCGTAGCTGTCCGAACGGGTGTTGACTTCGAGGAAGTTGTTGGGAAATTCTAGTATAAATAATAAAGAGTATTATTAAAGGAGAAAAAAATGCCTTTTTCAGTTCAAGACCTTAGGGCACAATTGGGCGGAGGCGGTGCGCGACCTAATCTTTTTGAAGTCGTAATGCCATTTCCCTCAATCGCCCCACCAGCTTCCGCGGCTCAGAAACTTACGTTCACATGTAAGGGGGCTCAGCTTCCCGGTGGCGACATTGGTACAATTGAAGTTCCATACTTTGGCCGAACAGTGAAGGTTCCCGGTAATAGAACCTTCGCTGAGTGGACCACTACTGTAATTAATGATGAAGATTTTCAAGTTCATAATGCAATTGAAAGTTGGATGGACGCAATTAACTCACATGTTGCCAACCTTAGAGATCCTGCCGCCGCAACATCAACTGGGCACACTACTAATGCGCTTATTCGTCACTATGGCAAAGACGGTTCGGTCATTAAGGAAGTTGAAATTGTTAATGCTTGGCCATCAAGTCTTGCGCCAATTGATCTAGCTTGGGATTCAAATGACACGCTAGAAGAGTTTACATGTACTTGGCAGTATGATTATTGGCAAGTTGCTGGCATAACTTCTTAATCAATAAGAATGTTTTTTTGAGGGGGAGGAATGTTCCTCCCCCATACCCTTTTATTGCAAGGATTATATAATAATATGGCTGTAAAACTTTTCGGGTTCAGTATTGGGCGAGACGAAGAAAAAAAAGAGGAGACGGTTCAATCATTCGCTGTACCAGATAATGATGATGCCGCTCTATCTCTACAGTCTACATATGCCTCCGGTGGAGCCTACGGTCAATACGTCGATATTGAAGGAGCCGCAAAATCTGAAGCCGAATTAATCTCTCGTTATCGCGAGATGGTTATGTATCCAGAATGTGACCTAGCTGTTGACGATGTGGTCAATGAGGCTATTGTGTCTGCTGAACAGCGAGATCCTGTTACGATTATTCTTGATAAAGTAGAACAGCCTGAAACAATCAAGACTAAAATTAGAAATGAGTTTGATGAAGTTCTTAGATTGTTGGACTTTAATAATCTATCTTTTGACATTTTCAGACGGTGGTATGTAGATGGTCGACTATATTATCATGTAATGATTGATACCACAAATCCTAATAAAGGCATTCAGGAATTAAGACCGTTAGACCCACGCAAAATTAGAAAAGTCAGAGAGACCAAAAAGGGTCAGGTAAATCTTGGAAACGGTGAGCGGGTTCCCGCAGTTAAAAAACCAACAGAGTATTTCATCTATAACGAGAGTGGGTTGGACAATAAAAAAGGTGGCCAAACACTAAAGATTGCTAAAGACAGTATTGTTCATGCTCACTCTGGAATGCTAGATCCTAAACGCAAAATGGTTGTGTCTCACCTACATAAGGCAATTAAACCATACAACCAGCTTCGCATGATCGAAGATGCGCTAGTCATCTATCGAATCTCCCGCGCCCCAGAGCGAAGAATCTTTTATGTAGATGTAGGCAATCTACCTAAAATGAAAGCCGATCAGCACTTACGCGATATGATGACTAAATTTAAAAATCGCTTAGTCTATGATGCGGGTACGGGCGAAGTTCGCGATGAGCGTCAACACCGAACAATGCTAGAAGACTATTGGTTACCTAGGCGTGAAGGTGGCCGTAGTACAGAAATCACAACTCTTCCTGGTGGCCAGAATCTTGGTGAAATCGAAGACTTGCAATACTTTCAAAAGAAACTTTATCGTTCATTGAATGTTCCTGTTTCTAGATTAGAAGCTGATTCTGGCTTTAGTTTAGGACGATCTGCCGAGATTCAAAGAGACGAGGTTAAGTTTGGTAAATTTGTCTCTCGATTACGCAAACGATTTTCTCATGTGTTTTGCTATGCATTAGAGACTCAGCTTCGTTTAAAGGGTATTATCACCGGCGAAGATTGGGACGTGATGAAAGATCAGATTGTCTTTGATTTTGCGCGAGACGTGCATTTTCAAGAGTTAAATGATGCAGAGATATTGAGAAATAGAATTGAACTGCTTCGTGATATGGAAGAATTTAAGGGAACGTACTTTTCGGCCGAATATTTAAGACGCCATATATTAAAGCAAACTGAAGAAGAGATAGGTATGATTGATAAGCAAATTTCTCAAGAAGCTCCGGCAGAAGAAGAAGAAGAGCTTTAATTTATTATAAATAGGATACTAACATTGGAGTAGTGTATTATGGACGATGAAATGCAAGGCGAAAGAGAACTTGATGAGATGATAGCCAGTATCTCTAAACAAACACAACATCAAGGAAGTGACGAAGCAGATGAGTAAAGAATCTACATATCACGCAGTAACAAATATTATGCTCGGCAATGCCGCTGATGTATCTGGTAATATTAGCGATAGTCTTTCTAATAAAGTTTCTGATGCAATCAATTTAAGGAAGATCGAAATCTCTAGTCAAATGTTTAACTATCGTGATGATGCGTCCGACGAGGAATATGATCATCAACCCGAGTTTACCGAAGAAGAGGAATAAAACCATGGCACGGAACTTCCGAAGTTTGCGAAAAGATATTAGCGAAGAGCATGACGACGAAGACGTTAAAAAGGCCGCGAAAACTACGCAAGCTGGTGTCGATGCCCCTACGCCAAGTGATAAGGAAGAGCTTGATGATGAGCCTCGCGGCGTTGCTGAGGTTGATGCAATAAGGCCAATTTACACTAAGCGGTCCGACGGAAGTTATAGCAGTGAAAAAATTCACGAAGAAGCTCTTGTCGAGAATGTTCTCGATACTTTAAAAAAAGCTGCCATGAAGCATCAGGCTGCTAAAACTCGATTAGACGATGGAAGTTTGGTCAATGTTGATGTGCAATCAGCAAATGCAATACTAAAAGTATATGGTGCATTGAACGCCGCGAACCAAGAAAAGATGGCTAGAATGTTGCAGTCAGGTAAAACAAATTTTTCTAAGGTTTTGGATTTTTCTTTTTCTAAGATGAGTGGTCCTGGTCAAGCTGCACAAAATGATCGAGTATACTAAAGGAATTTAATCAAATGAAACTTATCACAGAGATTAACGAAGACATTAATTTTCTTGTAGAGAAAACTGAGGCTGGAGAAAAGAGCCACTATATTACTGGCATTTTCATGCAGTCTGAGCAAAAAAATCGAAACGGTCGATTGTATCCAAAGCAGGTTCTTGCAAATGAAGTTAATAGATATAATGAAGACTTTGTTAAAAAGGGTCGAGCATTCGGTGAGCTAGGGCATCCCGATGGTCCCCAGATTAATCTTGAACGTGTTTCTCATATGATTAAAGAGCTTAAGGAAGATGGTCCAAATTTTGTTGGTAAGGCAAAAATTATGGATACCCCTTATGGTAAGATCGTAAAGAACCTGATTGATGAGGGTGCAAAGCTAGGTGTTTCATCCCGAGGGATGGGATCACTTAAGCCTCATGATAAAGACGGTCAAATGCAGGTTGTACAAGACGACTATCATCTTGCTACGGCTGCGGATATTGTTGCAGACCCTTCTGCTCCAGATGCCTTTGTTCAAGGTATTATGGAGGGAAAAGAATGGGTATGGAATAATGGTGTGCTAAGAGAACAACAGATTGAATCATATCATAAAGAAGTTCAAGATGCGAGTCAGTCTGATTTAGAGGAAGTAAAATTAAAAGTTTTCGCTAATTTTATTTCAAAATTATAATAATGATAAATATACCCAGAATTTGTAACTTATTATTTTTAAAATAAGGGAGCTAATAAAATGCCTAACATCGAAGAAGTAGCGGCGTCAGTTCTTATTGACGAGGCCAAGGTTAGCCAGACACCTGGTAACGACACTTTGCCTTCTGAAGGACAAACGCCCGGATCAAGTATTGCCCCAAAGGCAAAGGCTAAAGTTCCTGGACCACCTCCAGTTGCTACCGATCCTGAAGTAAAGAACAAGGATGCCGAAAAGGTTTCAAAGCAAACCAAGAAGGCTGCTGAGCCCCAAAGTGCTCCTAAGACTGGTGATAAGAGCCAGCCTGAGCAGGGCAGTTCTAAAGCTGTTAAGGAAGAAGAGTTAACTGACGAGGATGTTCTAGAAACTTCTGACTATGACGAGCAAGAAGAAGTAATCGAAGAGGACGCTGAAGAAATTCCTTCCACAAAGGCTGGAATGGCTAAGGCGATTTTCGATATTCTTCGCACAATGGACGAAGAGGCTCTACGAAATCAGTTTGGCGCGATTGTAAACGCTGCCGTATCTGAGGAAGTTGAAGAAGAGTCTGATGAAGTTGCTGAGCTTGTTGCTAGTGAACCAATTAAGATTACTGCCGAAGATATTGACGTTTCTGAAGACCTCAATGCCCTTTTCAATGACGAGGCAGAGTTTTCAGATGAGTTCAAGGGCAAGGCTGCAATCATCTTTGAAAGTGCTGTAGTGTCTAAGGTTAATAGCGAGATTGATCGCATTCACCGGGCATACGAGAATGAACTTTCTGAGAACATTCACGGTCTTACTGAAGAGTTTACCGAAAAAGTTGACGGTTATCTGAATTACGTGGTCGAAGAGTGGATGAAAGAAAACGAACTCGCTGTCGAGCGCGGAATTAAGACTGAAATAACTGAAGACTTTATCAATGGTCTCAAGAACCTTTTTGCTGAACACTACATCGACGTTCCAGAAGAGAAAGTAGATGTTCTTGAAGGTTTGGCTGACAAGGTCGATGAGCTAGAATCATCACTTAATGAGGCTATTGAGAAGAACATTGATCTTCAAAAGACGATTGGTACTTATGAGAAGGGTGAAATTCTCTCTTCTCTTAGTGACGGGCTAGCTGATACTGAAGTTGAGAAGTTAAGAGGTCTCTCCGACGGTATTCAGTTCGAGGACGTTGATCAGTATAGGGAAGCTCTAGGCACTGTTAAAGAGAACTACTTCCCAAAGGCACCAGCAACAAACGTAGAGGAAGAGGTTGATGAGTCTTTGCAATTAAACGAAGACGCACCAGCAACAAACTCTGCTATGGCTGCCTATACATCAGTTCTTAAAAGGGCTGTAAATTAGTAACTGTATAAATAACCATAGGACAAAATCCTTTACGTTTTCCAAATAAGGAGTTAAAAAAATGTATCTATCTGAAGAACTTCAGAAGAAGTGGCAGCCAGTAGTAGAGCACGATTCTCTACCACCAATTACTGACAAGTACCGAAAGGCCGTCACCTCAATTCTACTAGAGAACCAGGAAACTGCGATGCGAGAGCAAGCGGTTGCTTCTGGGCAGGTTAGCCTCACTGAGGCTGGTGAGCCCACTAACAACATCGGCACCGGTAACATCGGAACATTCGATCCAGTTCTGATCAGCCTCGTTCGCCGCGCCATGCCTAATCTCGTTGCGTATGACATTTGTGGCGTTCAGCCAATGACAGGTCCCACGGGGCTTATCTTCGCAATGCGAGCCAGATATGGAGCGCAGAGTGGTACCTCACCCATGGGCGATGAGGCTCTCTACAACGAGGCCAACACTGCTTGGTCTGCTACTCTCGGCAACAGCGCCGGGCAAGAGAACCTTGAAGACTTTGGTGGCTATCACGCTAACACCCACACGGGCCTTGAAGCTGCGACAACTGCTGCTGGTATGACCACACTCTCTGCTGAGAATGCTGGTAGCTCATCCACAAATGCAATTGCTGAGATGGCGTTCACGATTGACAAGGTAACTGTTACCGCTAAGTCACGCGCCCTCAAGGCCGAGTATTCAGTTGAACTCGCTCAAGACCTCAAGGCTGTTCATGGCCTCGACGCTGAGACCGAGCTTGCGAATATTCTGTCCGCTGAGATTCTTGCTGAGATCAACCGAGAGGTTGTTCGTACTGTAGTTAAGACTGCCTATGCTGGAGCCAACACTGGTACAGCTACTCAGGGTATCTTTGACCTCGACGTTGACGCGAACGGTCGCTGGAGCGTTGAGAAGTTCAAGGGTCTTATGTTCCAGATCGAGCGAGAAGCTAATCTCATTGCCAAGCTGACTCGTCGAGGACGCGGCAACATGATCATCTGCTCAAGCGATGTTGCTTCTGCTCTCTCGATGGCTGGTGCACTTGATCACGCTCCTGCTCTCAAGGACAACCTGAACGTGGACGACACGGGCAACACCTTCGCTGGTGTTCTCAACGGCCGCTTCAAGGTCTACATTGATCCTTACTTCCAGTCAACCTGGGATCATGGTTCAGGCACAGGCTATGGCGAGGATATCGTAACTGTTGGGTATAAGGGTTCAAGCGCATATGACGCTGGTCTCTTCTACTGCCCATATGTTCCTCTCCAGATGGTTCGCGCAGTTGGCGAGAACAACTTCCAGCCCAAGATCGGCTTCAAGACTCGATACGGTCTTGTTGCTAATCCTTTCGCAACAAGCGATGGTGACGGGCAAGTTGGCGACGGCAATCTCAATGATGCTAATGGTGGAGCCATTGGCGCTGCTGACCGCAATCGCTACTACTCAACCATTCGGGTACAGAACCTACTCTAATTAGATTCTTCACCCAACAAATTAAGGGCGCCTTCTTCGGGGGGCGCCCTTTTTTGCGTTATAAATAGTATAGCTGAGGAGAAGGAGAATCAATGTCATTTCAAGTATCTAATACTACAAATTCAGGCGCGTTGTCACAAGATCCTGATAATAAAAACTTTTTATCCCCAGTTGGATTTAAATTTCAGATTAGAAAATTGCCACACGTTAATTGGTTTCTTCAGAGTGTGAATATACCAGGAATCAATTTGGGTGAAGCAACTCATCCGACGCCATTTGTCGATACTTTCTTTCCAGGTGATATGACATTTGATCCCCTTAACATTACTTTCAAGGTCGATGAAGATTTAAAGAATTGGGCAGAATTGCAGGAATGGATATTTGCGCTAGGAACACCCAACAATTTCGATGAGTACCGAAGAAACGTAAACCGAATGGGTAATGAGGCAATTTTTTCTGACGGCACTTTGATTACGTTGAACAGTTACATGAATGCCAACTATGAAATCATTTTTAAAGATCTATTCCCAACCTCACTCAGCGATCTAACATTTGATACAACATCGGCAGACATAGACTATCTTACCGCATCAGCTACTTTCCGATATGTGAACTATGAATTGAGAAAAATTGAAGGTTAAGACTTGACAAATCGTGAAAAAAGATTATAATTAGTATACTTGGATT
>CEQN01212140.1_pt1 | contig 10532 bp, 13 predicted proteins | sample 427011 | NCBI WGS metagenome assembly CEQN01 (sample SAMEA2621277, study PRJEB7988) | marine metagenome | biome: marine biome (ENVO:00000447); feature: deep chlorophyll maximum layer (ENVO:xxxxxxxx); material: "saline water (ENVO:00002010), including plankton (ENVO:xxxxxxxx)" | depth 120 m
TAAAAAAAAGCAGGCTATACGGAGCTAATAAAGATATTGAACTAAATAAAATTATAGAAGACACAGATATTATTTTTATTTTATAAGGAATACCACCTGTCTCTAAAAATGTCTTAACTGGAGATCCAAACAATTTATGCTCAGTAACCCATTTATACATTCGTTCATTTGATCTTAAGAAACATGCCGCTGCTAAAATAAGGAACACTGTGCCCGGAAGGCCAGGAAGTATATATCCTGCAATGCCCAAACCCACAAAAAACATACCTAATACGTAGAATAAAAATTTTTTAATTTGCTTCAAACTAGCTAACCCTTAATGAACTCAATCAACAAAACACGAAGTGATTATATAATGATATTTGATATTTAAATACTTGATTCAAAATAGGTTCATATTATGACTAAATTTGTATTTCTACCTCCTTATAACGCTTACACAAAAGAATTAAGAGATCAATTTGCAAAACAAATAAGTGATTCTTTCCCAGATTTATTAGTTGAAACACCTGAAAATGATGCAGATGTACTAGAATCGATTAAAGATGCTGATGCAGCAATGGGATGGATAACTCCAGAGGCTCTTAAAATAGCTCAGAAAATAAAGTGGTTACATAATCCTGATGCTGGCCCATTTGAAGGCTATTACTACGATGAATTAGTCAAACATCCACTAATTATGACAAATCCACGAGGAATTTATTCCGATCATATTGCAAATCACATCATGATGTGTATATTGTCGTTGTCAAGAGGATTACCGTGGTACGAAAGAAATCGTGAGAAAAAAGTGTGGGACAAAGAAGCGAGGCGAACCCCCTATGTTGTACTAGATGAATCAACTGTTTTAATAAATGGTGTGGGCGGAATAGGATATGAAACAGCTAGATTATGTTCTGCTTTTGGAATGAAAGTCATAGGAATTGACCCTAGACCTGAGCACGAAGAAGCAACTTTTGATGTTTACCCTCCAGAAAGCCTAGACACCCATATTGGAAAGGCTGATTTTGTTATAAATACAGCTCCTCACACGCCTGATACAGATCGCATATTTAACTTAGCTCGATTTAATCTAATGAAAAACTCTGCATACTTTATAAATGTGGGACGTGGAAAAGTTTGCTCTTTAGACGACTTGTGTACAGCTCTAGAACAAAAAAAGATCGCAGGAGCCGGATTGGATGTTTATGAAATTGAACCTCTACCTGAAAATCACAAATTATGGGATTTAGATAATGTAATATTGACCCCTCATATAGCTGTAAAAGGAGTTGAAAATATTAATGAACGAAGATATCAAATCCTATCAACCAATATTAATAATTTTATTAGAGGAGACACACTTATGAATATCGTCGATAAGGAAAAATGGTATTAACATAATATTTAAAGGAGAATCATGGTAGATATAAGACAAAATAAAGTAAAAAAAGCATTAGCAAATGGGGAAACTGTCACTATTCCCATGGGACCTTTTAGTTCAGATATCATCGAATACTTTGGACAATTAGATTACCCGGGAATCTGGCTAGAGGGCGAACATGGACCTGTTGATTTTAATAATATACCTGATTTGACAAGAGCTTGTGACCTTTGGGGAATGACATCAATCGTTAGGGTTCACCAAAATGAACCCGGTGTGATCTATAGAACTCTCGACTTAGGCGCCATGACAATTACCGTACCTCACGTCAACACAAAACAAGAAGCACAAAATGTGGTCCAAGCAGCAAAATTCTATCCTATTGGAATGAGAGGATCCTCTACAGGACGTCAAGGAATTGGAGTAGACAATTACTTAAACAAGGCAAATGATCAAAGTATGATAATAATACTTATAGAAGATATTGTTGCTGTAAACAATTTAGATCAGATTTTAGAAGTAGACAATATAGACGTATTTTATGTAGCACCTGGAGACTTGGCGCAATCTATGGGTTTATTAGGAGGAGCTGGATCACCTGAAGTTACAAAGATTGTCGACGAGAGCATTAAAAAAATAATTTCTAAAGGTAAGACGGCGGGAACAATTGTATCTGAAAAAAATATAGCCCATTTCGCTTCTGTAGGCGCCCGATTCTTATCTTTTCCATGGACACCATGGTTATCTGAAGGAGCTGAAAGAATGAAAAAGGCCATATCTTAACATGAGGTTTGTTTTTGATTAAATTCGTCACATTCGGGGAAACTATGATTCAGTACAACGCTGAATACATAGGGCCTTATAACAAAAACGGATCGCACATATCGGATATAGCAGGAGCTGAATCTAATGTTGCGATTAATTTAAATCGTCTATCAAATGACGATTTACAAACTCTATGGATAAGTCGGCTAGGGAATGACAAAGAAGGAACCCTCATCGCAGATTCAATATCCTCAAAAATAAAAATGATAGCCGATAAGTACCAAGGCGAAAAAACAGGGGTTTCATACCTTAATCATTATGATAATAATGTTCACAAAAAAGAATACGATAGAAAAGGAAGTGCTGCCAGTAAAATTACTTATGACCTTGTTAGCCCACACATAGATGATGCAAATCTAGTGCATTTGACAGGAATAACTCCTGCTCTTGGCAAATCGTGTTACGACACTATACTCAAAACAATTGAAAGATGTAATGAGTTAAACATACCAATAAGTTTTGATGTCAATTATAGAGAACAATTATGGTCTCCAGAAGAAGCTAGGAAAACCATAGACCAAATCCGACCATCTTCAACAATATTCAAACTAGGATATGATGAAGCAGAAAGGATATGGAACAAAGGGTTATCTCCAAAGGAATATGTAGAATTTTTTTATTCAAATAACGTAATTATTTTAACGAACGACGCAGACCCAACAATTTTATATGACGGATCCAATATTTTGACTATAGAAAATATTCCAGTCAATGCTATAGATCCTATTGGGGCAGGCGATGCATTTATGTCCGGGTTCATACACAGTATATTAACTAGCAAAAAACATATTAAAGAAATACTTCAATTAAACCAGAAGGACAAAAAACACATTTTTGAAAAAGCATTGAAAATTGGCAATATATGCGGCTCTCTTACGTGTACAAGTAAAGGCGACACTAGTGCAATGCCAACCTTAAAAACAGTCAACGAATATTTATCAAAATATTATTAATATATAAATAAAGGAATTATGATGTACAAAATACGAAGAACATTTGAAATAACTAGAGAGCGCGGTGCTGCCAAAAAAGTAGCTGAATTAGTATATAAACAAACTAAAATATATAGAGATGCAGGTCAGCGAAGTGATTTCACAGTATCATTTAATGAAAAAACGTTACCCGGAGAACAATATATTGTCATATTAGAGTGGACAGATGATAAAATTATGTCTCCAGGAAGATCTGGTAATGATATCCCAGCTGAAGCTATAGAGGCTGGAAAAAAATATCGCCCCCTTATCGAACATGATTATATAGAATTTTTTGAAATGATTGACCCTGCTACCATGGGTGACGAATAATTAAATATTAGGAGATAACATGACCACTGTAGAAGGTTTTGATATAAAACAAGGTGGATTTAGAGAAATACTTAATAAAGATTCTTTAGTTGAGTATATAGCGACTGGTTTTGCGTTTGTCGAAGGCCCTCTTTGGAGAGACAAAGGTCTACTATTTTCTGATATACCAAATAATAGAATTGCTTACCATTCAGTATCAGAGGAAGGTCCTAATATATCTACATTTAGATATCCAAGCGGAAATTCAAATGGACTAACACTGGACTTAGACGGTAACTTAATTGCATGCGAACACAGCACACGAAGGGTGTCGATAACAACATTAAGCGGTGAGATACTTCCTATAGCAACAAGATACCGTGAAAAGAGGCTTAATAGCCCTAATGACGTAGTTGTCAAATCAGATGGGTTTGTTTATTTCACAGATCCTCCTTACGGTCTTCCTCAAATGAAACAAGGGAAAGAGTTACCTTTTAATGGTGTATACAGAGTTAGAACAAACGGAGAAGATTTAGAATTATTAATAGATAACCTGGAAGCACCTAACGGTATTGCGTTTTCTCCTGACGAAAAACGTCTCTATGTAACAGATTCAATGAATAAATTTATCAATATATATTCGCTTGATTCAGAAGGTCGTCCAAAATCAGTAAAACTATTTGCTGATCTAGATATAGGCGAAGAAGGAACAGCAGACGGAATTAAAGTAGACACAGATGGCCGAATATATTCAACTGGTCCTGGAGGAATATGGGTATTCGCACCATCTGAAAAATTGGAAAAAGGAAAACTATTAGGTCGAATTTTACTTCCTGAAATTCCAGCTAACTGTGCTTGGGGAGAAGATGGTTCAACTCTATTCATAACTGCTCGAACTGGTTTATATAAAATAAGACTGGCAGTGAATGGAACTAAAGTAGGTCCACGATAGAATTATTTACTCTGTATATACAATTCTATCTATAACTCGTGCCTGATCTATATCTGAGAATTTAATGTCAATTAACACTTCAGCTGCGCCTATTTCAGACAATGCTGGTAACCCGAGTACTTCAGATATAAATTCTCCACCATTAGAGATAACAAACCCTGCCCTGATAGCGTCAACATAGAGACTGTTTTTTCTGATATCTATTTCTAAATTTAAATTTGTTAATATAATATCTTCAAAGTTATACGCACCTAAAAGTTCTAATAAAGAACTAGCCTTAGAATCATCTGAAATCAATGTGATTATATTGTTATCTACAGAATAAGATTTCTCAGAATAATCAAATTCTAAATCTAATAATTTAATCCCTGTATCTTTCCAAAAATCAACAGGAAGTATCCCTATTGGGGTTCCATCAGATGGTTCCCAGGCTCCTGACACTTTGTCTTTAACGACAATATATGTAGGGTTTTGATTATACGAATCTTGCAAATAATATCTTTCTGTAATAACGCCCAATAATCCTGTTGAAAAATAATTATTTGCTGCATACTCTTCAATTATTCCGTTACCAATCATATTTACAGGAAGTACAATTCCACCAGCATCCATAAATACATCTGCCTCTAAATCATACTGATATGAATATACAGAAGACATTGTTCTCTTAACCTCGTATATTAAATCATCTGCTGTAATTACTTGAGGGGTAGGGATAATAATAGGTATGGGTGTAGGGGTAGAAACTGGGGTTGGTGTAAGAACTGGGCTTGGAATAGCCAATGGGGTCTCTATAAAATAAATTGAAGGCAAATCTTTTTCATCTTCGCCCAAAAAAGAACATGCAATAACCACCAAACTAGTTAACAACACCGTTATTACAAGTGAGTGTTTTATATTAATCATAAATATATTTACTTGCCAATAATTATTTTAGAACCTCTGGATTCAAACATGAAGGCATATTTGTACCTTGAAAAAAACTAATTATATTATCAGCAGCCATTAAACTCATGTTTGTATATGTTTCTGCACTAGCACTCGCAATATGAGGGGTCATTACTACATTATCCATGTGAACTAATGGATGATTAGGGTCAATTGGCTCTGGGACAGTAACATCTAATGCTGCTCCTGCAATAATATTTTCTTCTAGAGCTTTTGTAAGGGCATCTTGATCTAAAGTGCCCCCTCTAGAAGTATTAATCAGAAAAGAACTTTCTTTCATTTTAGATATCTCATCAAATCCAATCAAGTTCTTGGTATCTTCAGTTAAAGCTACATGTATTGAAACATAGTCTGATCGGGATAAAAGATCTCCCATATCAGGTACCCATTCAATCGAATATTCTTTTTCATAATGAGGCTTTCTAGTCCTAGAAGAGTAGATGACATTCATATCGAATCCTTGGGCTCTTTTAGCAACAGCTGCCCCTATAGTTCCAAGCCCTATAAGCCCTAATGTCTTACCATACACATCTGACCCTAGGTATGGCAATTGATTAAATATTTTCCAATCTCCATTAATAATTTTACGATTAGAATAAGATATTTTCCTAGCTAAAGATAAAATAAGAGCAAATGTGAAATCTGCACAAGATTCATGAAGGATGCCCGGGGTGTTTCCTATAGCAATTCCATGTCGTGTTGCAGATTCAACATCTATATTGTCATATCCTACTGCCCTTGTTCCTACAATTTTAAGATTGGCAGCAGATTTGAAAAGTTCCTCATCAAATCTGCAATCAGATTCTATCATCATGCCGTCAAATGTTTTACTTTTTTCAAGTAAAACATCTCTAGGAGGCGAACGAAATTCTTCCCAAACTTCTACATCAAAATGTTCTCGAAGTCTATCTATTGCATGCACTGCGGCACTGTTTGTAACGTAGACCTTATTTTTCATATAATTCTCCAATATATGGAAGGTAAATAATAACAGATCATTGGGATAAGCTTATAAGCTCTTGATATGTAGGTACTCTGTGTATTCTCCTGATTTCTTTACCTTTTTCAAAAAATATAAAAGTCGGAATAATAGGTACTTCATATTCATTCTTCAAATCATTCCCTAAATCAGACATAACATCTAGCCTAACAATTGTTACTTTTCCAGAAAGTTCCTTTTCTAACCTGTCCACGGCAGGTTTCATTGATATGCACGCTATTCAATACTCGGAATATAATTGCAAAACAACAGGAGAAGTAGATCTCAAAATAGTATCCCATTCAGATCTTATCTTTACCTGATCGTTATTTATGGATTGAGATTTCAAAAAAACAGTAAATGCTACGAGTAAAACCACTAGGATTAGAATCGATACTTTCCAAGAAAATATTCTAGTCGCACCAATTCCAATAAGAATCATTAATACGATCGCAATAAGGACATAAGAATATTGATTAACCCAAGCGAACATATTTTATACCTTAACATGAAAGGTAAGTAATTATAATTACTTACCTTTCATAAGTTGAAAATGTTAACTAAGCAGCAGCCATATCAGTTCCACAACAAAGTGGAGATTTTACCTTGCCACATCCCTTAGAGCATTGAGCAACACCCACGGAAGTACCATCTTCTTTTTCAATTGTTACATGTGAAAGTTCTTCACCACACTTGCCGCATGTTAAATTAACTTCCATTTCGCAACCTTGTTCACAACTGTAATTAGCCATTATTACACTCCTAAATTAAATTTAATTAGTGTAAAGATTTTATAGAGTACTTAAAAGATCTGTCAAACTTGATGTACTTTAATCAGCTGATATAACAGCAATAAATTTCTCAAGTGTCTTCTTAGTGAAATCAATCATATTAAGTTCACGATCAGAATTATTTGTACTAATGGTGATTGATTCCTCTACGGGACCCGCAATTGCTATGGCAGAATGACCAGCGGGATCTCCGTATCTATTACCAGTAGGTCCTGATGCTCCTGTTTCAGCAATACCCCAAGTCGTACCAAGCATTTCTTTTACCCTACGGGCATTGAATAAAGCATACTCTTTTGTAGCTGACCTGATACCCACAAGATCCTCATCAGTAACATTTATGAAAGCTTCAGATGCTTTCCTTGTATACAAAACAGCAGAGCCAATAAAGTATGCAGAAGCTCCCGGAACAGCCAAAAGATGAGCAGAAATTAAACCTCCGGCCGATGACTCAGAAACAGCTACAGTGTGATTTGATTTTTTTAAAATATCAGCAATTTGATTTGATAATTTTAATAGTTCATCATTCATAAAAATTTTTACCTACCTAGGTGGAACTCCAGAATATGTATCAGTATATGATTTAAAATACTGGGCAGGCCATAAATCTGTAGTTCTATCTAACTCCTCACGTGCATACAAAGCCCAGTAAGGGTTTCTTAGTAATTCTCTTCCAAGCAATATAACGTCCGCATCACCATTACGCAAAGTTTGTTCTGCTTGAGCTGAATCTCTAATAAGTCCTACTGCTCCAGTCAATACGTCTACTTCCGATCTTATCTTTGACGCAAAAGGGACTTGATATCCGGGAAATGTATCAATCTGTTGACCTTGAGAAATACCTCCCGAAGAACAATCAATGAGATCAACTCCTTGATCTTTAAGCCAGCCAGATAATTCTATGGCATCACTAATGTCCCAACCTCCAGGCATATACTCTGACGCTGAAATACGTGCAAACAATGGCATAGATTCCGGGATAACATTCCTTACTGCAGAAACAATATCAATAGCAAACCTACATCTATTTTCCAATGAACCACCATATTTATCTTTTCTAGTATTTGAAAGAGGTGACATAAAAGTAGAGGCTAAATACCCATGAGCAAAATGTAGCTCTATAACTTTAAATCCAGCCTCAACAGATCTTTTAGCTGCAGATGCAAAATCCATGATGATTCCAGATATATCTTCAAGAGAAAGTTCGCTAGGAACTGCGAATCCTTCACCAAATGCTACAGAACTAGGGGCAACAGATTGCCATCCTCCATCATCTGCAGAAACCAGTGTTCCTCCATTCCAAGGCTGATTGTGAGAGGCTTTCCTACCTGCATGAGCTAATTGAATCGCTGGTGTTGCCGAATATTCTGATAAAAATTGTGTAATAGGGCGATATGCTGGGATATGATCATCAGACCAAATTCCTGTATCTTGAGGAGATATTCTACCTTCAGGAGAAACACCTGTAGCTTCAACCATTACTAAGCCCGCTCCCCCAACAGCCCGAGTACCTAAATGAACCAGATGCCAGTTGTCTGGCATTCCATCACGGTCATCTGCAGAATATTGACACATAGGAGATACAAAAACCCTATTTCTAATATTTTCTTCTCTAATTTTTATTGGCGAAAATAAATTACTCATACTTATCCTTTAGTTAATTTTAATCTCTTGGAAAACAACCTTATTTTGGGCTACAAGATCTCTGATTACTCTTTGTCTCTTGGACAACTTCCCCCCAGCTGACTTAAATTCTATCAATATAATCTTATCTTCTTCAAATTGTACTCCATCTATTGGGCTACCCAAAAATCTAAAAGATTTACTATCATATGGATATGTTTTCATAAATGGTATAAATTGCTCTGAAATTTTCCCATATAACGTTGATTGACTTCGTTTTTCAAATTCTACCTTAGATAATTTACGCACATAATTAAATAAAAGAACTATGAGTACAAAAATTATAAAACTTTGAATCAAAAGTAAGTACCAAATCATAGTGACATCAAACACGATAAACTCCAATAAAACTTTTGGGTTATAAAGATTTGTTTAACTGCTCTTTTAAGTCATTTCCAAATTCTTTAATTTGCCATTTCCTGACAATTTCATCTTCCAATTCTGCCTGAATAGAGTCGGGAAACTTAGAGAGCCTTTTTAAGCTAAGTGAAGGCCATAATAAGCTAGGATCCAGTCCGAGATCTTCCCCAAGATCTTTTCTCCATGATCTCAATTCCTTAAAAAGGATATTAGCTTTTTCTCTTTCTTTATTAGATAAAGGATGAGCTCTTTTAACCTTATTTGGTCTACGTATGGGTGGGTCTTCTTTAGATTCCTGTACTATTTCTTTGATTCGTTTTTTCATGTCAGGCCTTCGCCACCATCCAATACCTTTGATATTTACATAGTCAGATTTAGGGTCTTTTGCAATAGAAACTAACACTGAATCAGATACAATTTTGAATGGAGGTCTATCTTTGCCAATAGCTTCATCTTCTCTCAAGTCATAAAGTCTCTTCAATAAAGGAAGTTCTTTTTCAGTTAAAATATTACTTCCTTTTAGGTTCAAAAATGACTGATTCTCATCCTTAATCTCAAATTTTATCTTTGACAATCTGTTAAATTCTTCTTCTACCCAGTGATACCTATTTAATTTTTTTAACCGATCAGTCATAACTTTTCGAGTTTGACCAAGATACCTAACGTCATCTGCAGCATATTTGATAGCTTCTTTTGATAAGGGCCTATTAGTCCAATCACTTCTTTGAAGATTTTTATCCTTGCTTACGGTAACGTTTATATATTCTTTAAGAATTGAATCTAACCCTAATTTTGGAGATCCTAAAAATGCAGCAGCGATGCTTGTGTCAAAAATATTTTCGAACGTGAACCCATAATCCCTATTTAAACTACGAACATCGTAATCTCCAGAATGAAGTATTTTAACGATATTATTATCATTTAATAAATGGCCTAAAGGATCCATATTGTCTATAGCCAAAGGGTCAATGATATACGGGACATCTCCAAGAGAAATCTGTATTAGGCAAACCCTTTCTGGATACCTGAAAAACCCATTTCCCTCTATATCAATGCCTATCCAAGAATGAGTTCGGGCTTCATTAGAAAAATCTTCTAAATCAGCTGACGTTGTTATTGATTTGTGTATTTTTTTCTTTGCCTTAAATATCACAATCTTGCTTTATTATCACAATGGTGTACACGCTATTTACCAAAGTATACCTGTAAAATTTGCAGAACTATGTTGATTTTTATATAAAAGAACAAATTCATTCGTAAATAATCGAAAAAACAGAGATTATTTTTAAACATAATCATTGGAATATGATTAAGGAGCATTTTATGCAAGAACAATTTGAAGCCGGATTAA
>CEQN01045340.1_pt1 | contig 10530 bp, 8 predicted proteins | sample 427011 | NCBI WGS metagenome assembly CEQN01 (sample SAMEA2621277, study PRJEB7988) | marine metagenome | biome: marine biome (ENVO:00000447); feature: deep chlorophyll maximum layer (ENVO:xxxxxxxx); material: "saline water (ENVO:00002010), including plankton (ENVO:xxxxxxxx)" | depth 120 m
GTTACAGAAATTTGCAATCAAAACAAATACAAGAATAGAATATTGTATTAATGAAAAAAGTTTAGTTAAATCTCCTGCACCAAAAAATTTTAAAAGCTTCTTAAAGCAACGATTACGTTATGCATCAAAAGGATTACTTTATTATCAAATAGAAACAACTTCAGAATTGAAGTATATTGTAATTTTATTGTTTTTAACTAATCTATTATTTATATGGAGTGTTGTTAATTTGTTTATTATTGGAAGTTTAATATACTTAATTCCTATATTTATTAAGTTAATCGCAGATTTTCTTTTATCATCAGTTTTTATAAATAAATTAAAACAAAATTGGTCATTGCTATCTTATTTTGTTTTAAGCATTCTACACCCTTTTTATATTGTGATTATTGGGGGGTTGGGTTCTTTTTTAGAAGTGAAATGGAAGAAATAAAAAAAGCCTCTCTAAATGAGAGGCTTTTTTATAGTCTTTATATATAAAAAGCTAGCTTTGCTTATCCTTTTTTATACCAAACATAAACAAGCAAAATTGCTAACAGACCAGCAAGTCCTTGATCTCCAACACTACTTAACCATGCTCCAAGATTATTGATCGGACTCCAGCTGCCAAATGCATCAGGATAAAGTATCCCGATTAAAAGACTGACAACCAACAAACCGGCTAGTACACCAGTTAATGCATCAAGCCAACTTTTTACGGTTTGTAAACCTTCTTTCATGAGATCTCCTATTATTTAATTAATAAGCGTGCACAGAGACCGAAATCTCTGTGCACATATTAAAGGTTTACCTATTTGCTAAAAGAAGCAAATACTACAAGAGCTAGTAAACCAGATAAGCCAGCACCTGTAAAAGAATCAACTAAACCAATGATTCCTTGAATCGCGTTCACTGCTGAATCTGGATAAAGTATACCAGCAAAAACGAAGAACACTATAACGCTTTTAAAGATAGTAACTAAACCAGTTACCCATCCGTTTACATTATTTAAAGCATCTTTCATTGTTTTTCTCCTTACTTATTTTAATTAGTCTGACACACGTATCAGAATTATTTCAAAAAAACTGAAAAGCAAAAAAATACTAATTTGCCCTATCGGGGCGTAACTTATGTATTTAAATATGTTAAATGCAAAAACTTTTTTTAAAGTAATACTTTAAGTTACCATATATAGTGTACGTATTTATTTGGACCACTATATATTGTTAATTGCTAGAAATAAAAATTACTCTAAAAATTCAAAAATCTCTAAAAAAGATATTAATAAAATGGTTTTATTTAAAACTTTAAAGTAAAGCTTTAAGCTTAATTTTTTAAAGCTTTAAGGTTTAATTACATTAAATTATAATATATATGGACTCAATATAATTGAAAAAAAATATTTTAAGACTTATAGGTATAATCTTTTATTCTGTTGGGATAATAGGGTATTTTGTTCCAGGCATGCCAGGCACAATATTTATTATTTTAGCTGCATTTTGTTTTCTGAAGTCATCTCCTAGATTGTACAATAAAATTATTACAAATCAAAATTATGGTTTAGTTGTTAAAGATTTTATTGAATTTAGAGTTATTCCTAAAAAAGTAAAGTTAATCATTTTATCTTTCATATGGTTTTTTAGCCTAGTTTCAATTTTTTATTTTTTAGTTAATTTATATTTTCAGTTATTTGTTTTAATTTTAGCTTACATTGGTTCTTTAGTTGTGCTTAATACTAAAGATAATAAAGAAACAAAGTCCAATATTTAAATTGCAAATTGATAAGAAAATATATCAAAATCTTTATAAAAGTATAATTACTCCAAGACTAATTGAAGAGAAAATGCTTAATTTGCTACGCCAAGGAAAATTATCTAAATGGTTTTCTGGCATTGGCCAAGAAGCAATTAGTGTAGGTGCTACAAAAGCCTTAAGAGCTAATGATACAATTTTCACTATGCATCGTAATTTAGGAGTTTTTACATCAAGGAATATCCCATTAGAAAATTTATTTGGTCAAATAATTGGAAATGAATTAGGTTTTACAAAGGGTAGGGATAGATCGTTTCATTTTGGTGCACCCGAATATAATATTATTGGCATGATTTCTCATTTAGCTGCTATGTTACCAGTAGCTTGTGGAGTAGGCTTGGGATATAAATTAAAAAAGCAAAACAGAATTGCTTTAGCATTTATAGGAGATGGAGCGACAAGTGAGGGAGACTTTCATGAGGCATTAAACTTAGCTGCAGTTTGGAAACTTCCAGTTATTTTTTTAATTGAAAATAATGGATATGGTTTATCAACTCCCACTTATGAGCAGTATCTATGTAAGAATTTAGCAGACCGATCTATAGGGTATGGCATTGAGGGAGAGACCATTGATGGTAATGATATTGAATTAGTCTACAACACAATTTATAAATATTCTGAAAAAATAAGAAAAACTCCACAGCCTATTTTAGTTGAAGCTAAAACATTTAGAATCAGAGGCCATGAAGAAGCATCCGGAGTTAAGTATGTGCCGCAAGAATTAATTAATAAATGGAAGAGAAAAGATCCAATTAAAAAATTTGAATCTAAAATAATTAACGATAAAGTCTATTCATTAGATAAAATAAGTCATATAAAAAATAAGCTTAATGAAGATATTGAAAATGCAATTGAAGTAGCATTAAGTGCTAAATTTCCTAAAAGTTCTGATTTAGAAGAATTGCAGGATGTTTATTCTCCTTATCATTTTGAAAAAAAAGAAATTAGTAATTTAACTCATGAACTAAGGTATGTAGATGCCATCCAAGAATCTTTACTGCAGTCAATGAATTTAGATAAAAAAATTATATTAATGGGACAAGATATTGCAGAGTATGGAGGTGTTTTTAAAATTTCAGAAGGATTTTTAGAAAAATTTGGAAAAGATCGAGTGAGAAATACTCCAATCATAGAATCAGGTATTATTGGAGCTTCCCTTGGCTTATCTATTGAAGGATTTAAGCCAATTGTTGAAATGCAATTTGCAGATTTTATTAGCTGTGGAATTAATCAAGTAATTAATAATTTAGCAAAAACACATTATCGTTGGGGGCACCCTGTTAATGTAACAATCAGAATGCCAAGTGGCGGTGGAGTTAATGCGGGCCCTTTTCACTCTCAAAATTTAGAAAGTTTATTTATGCATATTCCAGGTTTAAAAATTATTTATCCATCTTCTCCGTATGATGCAAAAGGGCTGTTAGCATCTGCAATTAATGATGAAAATCCAATTTTATTTTTTGAACATAAATTATTATATAGAACACAAAAAGAAATAATTCCTAAAGATTTATACTATATTGAAATAGGTAAAGGAAAGATCGTTCATAAAGGTAATGATATAACTATCGTTACGTATGGCTTAGGTGTAATATGGATAAAAGATATTATTAAGAAATTAGAGCAAAAAGTTTCTATTGAGTTAATTGATTTGAGAACATTAATGCCATGGGATAAAAAAATAGTTTATGAATCTATTAAAAAAACAAATAAAGCTTTAATTGTTCATGAAGCCAATCAAACAGGTGGTATCGGTGCAGAAATTGCGTCATCAATCAATCAAGATTTGTTTGAGTATTTAGATGCGCCTGTGGAAAGATTAGGTTCTATCGATATTCCTACTCCATTTAATCAAGAATTAGAACAGGAAATATTTTGGCCAAAGTCTCAAATAATAGATACGATTAAAAAAATATTAAAGTTTTAAAAATCTAATCCAAGAGATAGATACCAACCATTATATTGATTTTTACCAGTCACTGGAAAATATTGCCATGTATAATCTAATTGCCATGGCATACCAAGAAAAATAAACCGTGGGCCTACTCCATAAGTCCAAGCCCACCCCGAAGAAGTTTCATCTTGTTCAGGATTATCCCAATTATAAGAACTATTAAAGTCAGGGAAATCATCATTCCAAACTACACCAATATCAGAAAAGAAAACTCCATTTATTTGACCCAGCCATTGAATAGTTGGGAAATAGTATAGTAGCATTGGTAGTCTATATTCAAAATTCATCAACATCACATTACTACCTATTCTTGAACCTAAATTTGTGCCTCTAATTGGATGTACAAATTCAGAAAAATAGTGTTCATTGCTATCATATATATACTGTGGACGGTTTTGACTGGAAGTAATCCATGGGGCTCCACCAAGTTTAAATTTATAGGGGCTATCTCCCCAATACTTACCAGCGAATAATCTAAATCCAAAACTGGATATATCAAATCTTTTGTAATCTCTAAAATCGATAGTTAAGCAATGAAAATCATAATTAAAATTTGAATGTTTCGGAGCATATCTATACTTGATATAAAACCTCGATCCATCAACTGGGTGCATGCCTCCCCATTTACTATTATCCCAAACATAACGAATACTTGTTTGCAAGATGTTTGAGCTTCCCTCAAATATTTCTTCAAAATAATTTTGTTCATCTAATGAGGTCTCAATAGTGTGATTAAGGTTTAAGTTTGCCTCAAAACGTTCAAATCTATTTAGAGGAAACTTTGATTGAATATTAAATCCCATATTCTCAATCCTATAATCTGCATAGTAATTATAGTTTTGATCAAAAAGATAAGCATAATGATAAACTCTAAAAAACCAGTCAATTCTATTTGGTAGGTAATGATATTCAAACATGTAATCAGAGTTTTTAAAATCTACTTCCATTTCAGTATTAATATAAATTCTATAATCCCCCATCATATCACTTAATAAAATCTGGGCCATTCCTTGTGTATTATTATAAGTCATATCATATCCAAAAACAGCTTGCATAAAATCTAATGTAAAGCGAGGTTTATCATAATTGTATACAGTATTATCGAATTCGATATTCTCTGAAGTACTACTAATTATTGAGGAAACTTTTGTTGAATCCATATTACTAAAAACAAAATTCTCATATTTATTTTTATATATACTCCCATCAATAATTTTTTCTGTATTATTTCTATAAATAGTTTCATAGTTTAAATTTTTGTTTTTCCAGTCAGCTATTGGGACAATAATTTCATTATCAATTAATCGCAATGGATCAGTTATACTATAAATATTGAACCCCATATTTTCCAATCCACAAAATAAAATCTGATTATTTTTTTTATCAATTGAAAATTGTGTTATCCCTGTTGCTATATTAGTAATTGGAAATTTATTATTTCCCTTTTCAATATATATATTATTAATTCCTGATTGATTTGATAGGTAAATCACCCCCTTATCATCTTTTAATTCATAGGGATATGATTCATCCCAATCTGTATCTGTAATTTGAATTACTTTTCTATTTTGAATATTTATTTTATAAATATCATTTTTGCTAAAATTAAAAGAATTAGGCAAGTTGTTTACTTTTAGATTACTGCCTGTAAAAGTATATTTATCTCGATTAGAAATAAAAAATAAATGCTCCCCATCAATTGACCAGGATGGGTCAGACTCTGAAAACCAATCATCAGTTAGATTTATTAATGTATCATTCATGAAGTCATAAATATAGATATCAGACTGCGCTCCATTATTCCCAATAAATGCAATTTGATTGGATTGTTCTTTGGGGTTCCATACAGGTTGGAAAATACCTTCTAATTCTAATCTAATCTCTCTTGTTTCATTATTATTTAGATTCAAAATATATAATGCGTCTGATTTACCTGACTTTGCTGCAAACACCAATTCTTTTCCATCAGGAGACCATGATACTCCAGGTTTTAAAATATGTAATTCTTCAAATTTTGTAGTTTGTTCACCATCAATAATTTTTCTAATAAATGACCCATCTTCAGTAGATACAAGGTATATTCCCATATTGCCAGATTTATTAGAGTATATAGTGAATTTTTCTCCTGTGGGAGATATAAATGGAGCAATATTATAGCTATTATCTAGTTCTATATGATCGATTAAGACTTCACTAACTTCACTAATATTGTTTCTTTCTTTAATTTCTGGCCAGTAAGCATCTTTTAAATCTTTATGCCATAATTCAAGTAATCCTTTTAGGTCTACCCCTAATGTATTTTTAAACACCTTATCGAGACTACCTCCCTTTTTTAAATTCCAAAAAATTTCAGCTATAATTTCATCACCCCATCGATTTGTAATAAAATTCCAAACTGAATGGCCGCCTCTGTAAGCTAAATATCCATTTAGCTGGTTAAAATTAGGAAGATTCCCTCCGTTTAGAGCAATATCTCTAATCCACATTTCTGAATTTGAATTCCATTTACTTGATAAATATTCTGCTAAACCTTCATTCATCCATAAAGGTATTGGTTTTACATTACTATATATCATATTAGATACAGAACCGCCATAAAGCATTTCATTAATAAATAAATGAACCATTTCATGATGTAAAACATGCTCTAATTCAGATAACGATCCATCAAATGGAATTACAATTCTATTTTTATATAACTCAGTTACTCCACCTATGCCTTCCTGCATATAAATATTAATAACATTAGTTTGTTGAAAATCATTATGAGAATTATGGAGTATGATTGTGTAACGATCTTTTAATGGCCAATTTAAATAGTTGGATATTTTTTCATATGCTTTTTCAGATTCTGAGCTAACAAAATCTTTATTAATTATTCCATCTTCATAAAAATAAATATCAAAATATTTTGTTTGTACATATTGCCAATCAAATTTCTCATATTGCAATATATTCTGACCAAATTGAGAAAATAGGATTTGAACTAAAATAGTATATATATATAGAATTTTAAATTTCATGAACTGCTCTAAATTTATATAAATTCATAATATTTTTGATGAATTGTTTTAAATTCTAGTATGAACTTACCACTTTATTTTATTTCAGATTCACATATGGGCTTAGTTTTAGATGATAGCGAGGTTAAAAGACGAGAAAAATTATTTTCAGTTTTTAATAAAATAAAGCAATCTGGAGGCACTCTTATAATAGGTGGAGATTTTTTTGATTTTTGGTTTGAATTTAGTAAAAGAACTCCTGAAATCTACAAAAGTGTTTTAGATGAATTAAGCAAATTAAAAAATAGCGGTATTGATATTCACTATGTTGCTGGAAATCATGATTATTGGGATTTTGGATATTTTGAGTCAACATTTGCAAAATCTTTTTACAAAAATGATTTATTTATTAATAATTTTGATTCAAAAATTTTAATCACTCACGGTGATGGTTTATTAAAAAGTGATGTAGGATATAGAGCTCTTAAAAAAGTTATTAGAAATAAAATTTTTATTTTCTTTTTTAAATTATTTGGAGAAAAAATCGGTTATAGAATTGGTAAGAAAGTTTCTCACACTAGTCAAGGTTATAATCATTTTGATAATAATCTAAAAGAAATTAAACATGATATAAACCTCTTTGCAGAGCAACAATGGAAAGAAGGAATTGATGTAGTGCTAGTCGGTCACTATCATCAAAAAGAAATTGTGAAAAAGGGATCAAAGCGATTAATATTTATGGGAGATTGGCTGAAGCATTATTCAATTACAAAATTTGATGGGCAAGATTGGTCTCAATTCTCTTGGAATGAATTATAAATTTGGTTAGTTTTAGTTGCATGTTTTATATAAGCAATATTGTAGGATAATAAACTAAAATAAATTATGAAAAAGACATACTTAACTTATATTATTCTGATTTTAATAATAGGCTGCGCGGCTCCTGATTTTTATTCACTAGAAGATATAGAAAAAGAACGCGTAAAGCTGGAAAGCGGAAAAACAAAATCTGCAGATAGCTTGCTATCTGTATATAAAGATATTAAGCAACCTTATGATGTAAGATTAGCTGCTTTAGAAGCTCTTTCTAGTTCAGAATTACCATTTGTCAGAGATGCAATTAGAGAATCTGTATCAAACGGGAGTTTAATTGAAATAGATATGATGAATCAGTCTATTAATACACTTTTAAAATATGGAGATTCTGAATCAACAGATGCTTTGATTAGTTCGTTAAAAGTTACCGAAACAAAAATTATGGATGTTAGAGAAGATATAGTAAATGCTATCGGAACACTTGGTAGTGATAATCAGGTTTTAACATTAGTTGAATTATATGAAATTAGCCGCACTAATCATAATAGAATGAATGAAATGTTAGCTTTAACATTAGGTTCAATTGGGGATGATAGTGTAATCCCTATTTTGATGGAAATTACAAATAATACTGACTTAAGTATGAGTGTCAGATCGCAAGCGATTGATATTTTATCTAAAAAAAATTCTACAGATTTAGTTGACTATTTTATTAAAGTTTTAGATGACCCAACCTTAAATAGTAATTTAAATAAATATACAAATATGATTTTTGAAGAGTTTGAAGATCCCAGATTAATGATGTCTTTAATTGAATCATATCAGGTTGGAAAATCTGAGTACCATAGATTGCTTAATACCCTGATTGATGCTATGGGTAACTATAAATCAACAGAAATTAAGGATGCTCTTTTAGAAATTAGTAGAGATTCAGATAATCCTCATCACATTAGAATAAAAGCTCTAAATGCCTTGAAAGAATTAGCTGATCAAAATGTTGTTGATGAAATGTTATTAATGTTAGAAAATAAAAATAATTATAAATATTATAATGAAATTATTGAACTAATCAAAAGTGTGGGTGATGAAAATGATGTCAAAGAAAACCTAAGAAAGGTTTCATTTCGTGCTATGCAAAATGATAAAGGAGATCAATAATAATGTGTTTTCAAATAAAATTCATTTTAGTTTCTTTTTTAATTTTTTTAGGTTGCTCAGCTTCTAGCACTGCCAAGAATAGCAATGTAGCAGAATCAAGTAATAAATCTCCATCTAGCATCAAATTTGAAGATGAACCTAAAGTGAAAAGTATAAGAGATTCTGAGCCATTTTATCCAATGGATGAAACTGTTGATGATATTCAAAATCAGATTAATGATTTAAAATCTAGAGTGATAGAGTATGAGTCAAAAATTAATCGGGTTGCATTAGATCCTAATTTACTTCAAATGATTAAATCCCCAACGTTAAGTCATGAAATTGAGCTTATTAATGGGAGTATTGTTCAGGGATCAATACTTCAAGAAGATGTTGATCGTATTATATTAAAAACACAAATTGGACAAATAAGAATTGAAAAATCAGATATTATCTCTATCAAAGAGATTGCTCCAAATTCTCCTGATTTATCTTTTGAAGGTGAACCAGAACAAAAAATTTATAATGATAGGCGTGCATTTTCTGGGACAATTATTAATAATGGAATGAGAAGAGCTGACTTTGCTCGAGTAATATTTTATTTATGGGATGAAGAAACAAATTTAATTTCGTCAGATTCTTCATTTGTAGATGGATCTACAATACAATATAAATCAGGGATTATAACTGATTGTACTGTAGAATCTGGTGAAGTTGCAAAATATCAAGTATCAATCCCAGTCTCAGACACTGCTAGTGTACGCTATATTACTAAAGAAATACACTTTAGTATTTACGATTAATTTGCTTCAAATTTATTTAGAATTAAATTTTAAAAATGAATAGAATTATTAAAGCTCTATGTTTTCTTTTTTTACTTTTTTTTTCAATCCATATATTGAATAATAAGTTCCTTTCTTTACCTCCAATTGGAAAATTTTTAGACCCCTTTCACGGATATGCACAGAGTTATAAAAATCACAATGATAAAATTGTAATCTCAATATTAAAAGACTCTGTTGAAGTTATTTGGGATGAAAATAATATTCCACATATATATGCTCAAAATGAAAAAGATTTATATACTGCACAGGGCTACGTAGTCGCACAGGATAGGTTATGGCAAATGGATTTTATTAGCAGAGTTTATGCTGGGAGATTATCTGAGATTATAGGCTATGATATTGATGTAATCACAAATGATAGATTCATGAGAACAATTGGAATTCCTGAAAGTGCAAAAGCTTCATTATCAACTATTGCTAGCTGTAATATAGAAAACCAGATTGATTATAATTGGGATGGCATGGAAGAATCTTGCCTTGGCAATGTTATTGTGAATGATGGAATGCAAAAAGTTTACGATATGTTGCTAAGTTACTCAAAAGGAGTTAACCAGTATATACAATCTATTGATTCAAGAGATTATCCTTTGGAATATAAAATTTTAGATTATACTCCTGAATTATGGAATCCGCTTAAAACGTGTATTCTTTTGAAGTCAATGACATTAACATTAACGGGTCGAAATACAGATATTGTGTATGAATATATTGAAAATCAATACTCAAAGGATGACGCAGAAGCTCTTTTTCCGGAGTTTCCTTATTTTATAGACCCTATAATATCTGAATTTGATTCTATGATTCTAGATGAATTTGATTCTAACAATTGTAGTGATTTTTCTGAAAACAGCATCAATATTGAAGATGATTTCTATGGCTTAATATCTAATCTGAATACCATGTATAATCCTGGAATCGGCAGTAATAATTGGGCTGTTCATAAAGATTATACAAAAAATGGTAATGCAATTTTAGCAAATGATCC
>CEQN01023873.1_pt1 | contig 10519 bp, 9 predicted proteins | sample 427011 | NCBI WGS metagenome assembly CEQN01 (sample SAMEA2621277, study PRJEB7988) | marine metagenome | biome: marine biome (ENVO:00000447); feature: deep chlorophyll maximum layer (ENVO:xxxxxxxx); material: "saline water (ENVO:00002010), including plankton (ENVO:xxxxxxxx)" | depth 120 m
CATAGTGATCATTTTCGTATTCTTAGTAATAAAATCTGCTAATTCTACAGGCACCACCTCAACTTCAACACAAGCCGCCCCAGCATTTTCTAAATCTTTAACATTTTGATAAACTTTTAATGCTTCATCAGCTGTTTTACCTACTGCACGGTAATTGGTCCAAGTAGCTCTATTAGGGACTAGTCCTACATGAGCTGTTATAGGAATACCTTCTTTGGCCATTGCCTCAATCCAGTCAATAGAATGAGAGCAATAAACAGCATCGCCGCCCATTTCTAAAATTTCAAACCCTTTTTTAATCGCCTCTTGTTTGGAACTAACCGTTCCGTGTTTTAATCCAACAGATAAAAAAGCACCAGATGCTACTTCTCTTACTATTGGAAAATAATGATCAGGTTCACAAGAGATAATTTCAATTCCTGCTTTGAATGCCGCCTCAGCTTCTTTATCAGTATCGATATGAGTTTGAGCCCACTTTCTTTTTCCTTTTTGACTCCATAAATCATAAACAGTTATTTTTTTAGACAAAATCTCTATTGAGGCACAGCCACTTTAAGCTCGTAACTCGGATCCTTGGCCTGTTTGAGAATTGTAGGTATAATTTCAGAATAAGCTCCCCATAAACCTTTTTTTGCAGGAGGCATTTGATCTTTAATCAATTCATGTAACTTGGGTAAATTATGAGAGGGGACAGTTGGGAACATGTGATGTTCAATATGATATTCCATTTGCCAATATAAAAAGCTGAAAATCGGATTTAAATGCATAGTTCGAGTACTGTAACGATGATCCTTGATGTTATCTTTTAAACCTGTGTGTTGGGTTAGACCAAAAAGTCTTTTTAGAGTAATTCCGTAATAATTAGGTAAAACAAAATAAAGAACAGGCAACCATGATTGAAATACTATGGAAACAAGTATGACAAATAACCAAATTCCAACATGCAGTCTTGAAGAGTTAATACATTTTTGGTGTTCTTTTTCTGGAATAACTTGCTTCATAACTTCGGTTTTAACACCTAAGGCATGAAGAATAGTTTCATACTGAGTCGTTTTTTTAAAATTTATAAAATCATAAAATGGAATAAATAAACTAAAAAAATAAAATACATCAGCAGGTTTTCTAATAGCTATTTCAAAATCAAGAGGATCATCAAAGAAAGTGTAACCGTGGTGGCGAAAATGAGACCATCTCCAACGTACAGGTTCAAAGCCATTCATATAGCTTCCTATCTGATAAAAAAAGTTATTCCAAAAATTTGATTTAAAAGCTGTTTTATGTCCTGTTTCATGCCATATCGGATCTGCACAATTCCATATATTTCCATAAATAAATAAGAATAAAACAGTCCACCAAGTCCCCCAAGTAGCATAAGCTAAATATCCAAAAAAAACCAAAGAGCCAAAAAAAATAAACATATGTTTAAATCCTTGGTAGTCAGACTTTTGAAGTAATTTCACAAATTCTTGCTTGTCAACATTACAATGATGCCATTTATCAAGATTTACCTGCATAAATTTAAGTTAGCATAATTTGAAAAAAATTAAATATTACGCGAATGTCCAAATTGCACCACCTAGAGCTAACAAAAATCCAAGTCTACCGGCTGAAGCACAGTATTTCATTGTATTTTGATTTGGTGGTATTTGGTTTTGAGCAGATTTTTTTAAATGAATATTGATTATTAAACTTGCAATCAGTATAAATGTTGCTCCCAAAAGCTTAACATGAAAAGACCAACCTAAATTAAAACCTCCATAAATAGCTAAAGTTTGAATTACTCCAGTTACCCACATGATGAGTATGGCTAAAAGTGAGAGAAAAGCTAAAACCCTAAACCCTTTAGCTAAATGAGGTTCGGGAGTCTTTCCTTCTTTTTTGTAAATGGATTGAATAACAGCAACGCCAATAACTCCTCCACCAGCCAAAAGCAAAGAAAATAAATGTAAAAATTTACTGATAAAAATTAACATAATTAAGATTAACACAAATTCGATAAAATAGGATAAATTTATAAAAATTCTAAATGACATCAAATTCACTAAAGAAACTAGAAAAATCTCTTCCTTTTCATTGGTATTATGACTCCAAGGTTTTTCAAAAAGAAATTGACAAAATTTTTAATGATGAGTGGATTTATGTTTGCCATATTAATTCAATTGAAAAAAATCATTATAGAACCCTTAATATTAATAATAAAAATATTGTTTTAATTAAAAGTAAGTCTGAAAATATTTCTGTATTTTATAACACTTGCCTACATCGTGGATCTCAAATTTTTGAGGATCAAGAAGGGAAAATGAATTCTCCTGTTATTGTCTGTCCTTATCATCAGTGGTCCTACGATGCTATGAGTGGATCCTTAATAAATACAACATCTATTAAATTAAATAACTTTGATAAAAAAAATTATAACCTTCAAAAAGTTAATTTTCATATCTGGAAGGGTTTAGTTTTCATTAATCTTAAATCGAACAAGAAATTTAAAATTCAATCTATATTCCAATATTACGATAAAACATTTGAAAAAATTGATTTAGAAAATTATGCAGTTGGTCATATTTGGAAAAAGAAAGTTCAATGTAATTGGAAAATTTATTGGGAGAATTATAGTGAGTGTTTACATTGTCCAAACATTCACCCAGAATTATCTGAATTAGTTCCTCTCTATCAAAGAAGACTTGTAGATATACAAGATCATCCTGAATGGGAAATTCTAAAAAAAACTAAATCACATACAAAATATCATGGTGGATTAAAAAATGGTGCACAAACTTGGTCTTCAGATGGTACTTCACAAGGCCATACAATTGAGGAGGTCCAATCTGAGTTGGAGTCAAGAGGGCAGGTGTATATTTCAACATGGCCTACAATGTTTCTAGGAATATATGGGGACCATATTCGAATAGTAAGGCTTATTCCCATTAATTCTGAAGAGGTAGAGTTAACCGCAGAGTGGTTATTTCCAGAGTCAACTCTAGCTGATCGTGATTATAAAATGAGTAACGTGGTGGATTTTGGAATATTAGTTATGAACCAAGATGCGCGGATATCTGAGGTTAATCAACGAGGTGTTTACAATTTAGGAGAGTCTTCCGGGGTTCTAATGCCTGAAGAGTACATCATTAAAAATTTTCACAAATATATAAAAAATAAAATTAGAAAATAAAAGAATGGCTTACCAAAGTTATGGACAATGGTAAGTCCATTCTTTGTATACACATCTTGGCTGGTGCCAAGATATCCTCTTATAGAAAGAGGAAATTTTTGTAAAGTTACGCTATGTTAACTTAACAACTTTGGTGGCGTCATCTTTGTAACCTCCGACCTTATACCTATCCTTATAGGTATTTTAAGGTTACCAAAAAAAAGTAAAAAGAAAACTATTAAAAAAAAATATTGTGGAAAATTAACTTGGACAATTTTCTATTTCCCAAAACTTATTTACTTTAGGCATTATTAAGGGAAGTTTTGCAATGACCAAGGGTCCAAATTTTTCAATATCTCCTGTAGCTAAAACATACTTACCTTGATTATCGCTATTGAAAACTCTAATTAAATACTCTCCTGCTTTATAAACATTAGTGCTTTTAAATTCAGCCCCATACTCTGGACCTATCCAATAAAACTTTTTACCATATGGCTCATACCACTCCCACCATTCATGATTATTGCCATCTAATTCAAGTAAAGTTTCTTGCATTCCATTAGAGACATTTATTACATCAACAGAAAATTTATCAAAAGAATCACAGCCATCAATTTTTGGTGTGGTGATACCAACATAAAAGTTAAAGTCTATTTCTGACTTAATTGAATAGTAATGAGCATCACCCTCTAAAGTTCCATAGATAGCTTTTGATATTTCTGGTTTTTCAATCAAATAAGCGTTATCAGGAGAGTTGGTGTTATCCTCATTCAAAGCAGGTTGGTGAGCAGATACATTGAATATTGGGAAAGCAATTAATAAGAATAGAGATAAATATTTCATACTATTTTTACTTTTATTCAACTTTGATGGATTGATATATCTGAGGCGATAATGGTCTTTGAAAAGTCAATATTTTTGCTATAAATCAAAATCTAATCATGAATTTTGAACAAGCTAGATCTAATATGGTTTTAAATCAATTAAGAGCAAATCGTATTAGAGATATTGATTTAATTGAAAAAATTGAAGATTTTCCTCGAGAAGATTTATTCCCAAAAGAACTAAAGCACTTATCTTACTCTGATCAAATCATTACATTAGATCAAGGAAGATTTATCTTACCTCCACTAACATCAAGTCATTTAGTTCAATGTCTTGACTTAAAAAGCGATGATAAAGTATTGGAAGTTGGGTCTGGAATAGGAACTATCACTTCAATTATTAATCAGTATACAACCTCTATTGATTGTATCGAAAGCTCACCAACAATGATTGATATCTTTAAAAGAAGTTTAAGTGAAAACTTATTTCAAGCCAATCTTTTAAAAACCTCAATTGAAAGTTTTTTTTCAAACAAGAATCCGAATATCAATAAATATAATAAAATTGTTATTAATGGCTCTCTTGATGTTGAGCCCTCTCAAATTATTAAAAAAGCATCAGAAAATGCAATTATAGTTTGTGTTATAGATAATTTAGAAATTAAGCATAAAATTGTAAAATATGTAAAAGTTAATAATAATTGCAATCGTTTTATTGTCGAAGAAGCTTTATCCCATTACCTCTATAAGTTTATTACTAAAGAACCTTTTGTTTTTTAATTTTCATGGATGATCTCCAAGATAAAAAAAAATATGAAAGTGAAATTTATCAAAATTGGATAGATCAAGGTTGTTTTAAACCTTCATATAACTTTGATAAAAATTTTTCTATCTGTATCCCCCCTCCAAATGTTACAGGCTCTTTACATATGGGCCACGCTCTTAATAATACCATCCAAGATATTTTAGTTCGTTACCATCGCATGAATGGTTTTAATACTTTATGGCAACCGGGCACTGATCACGCAGGTATTGCTACACAAATGGTTGTTGAAAGAAATTTAGAAAAAGAAAATATTTTTCGAAAAGACCTATCTCGTGAAGAATTCATTGAAAAGATTTGGGAATGGAAAGAATACTCAGGTTCTACCATCATCAATCAGCTAAAAAGACTTGGTAGTTCTTGTGATTGGTCAAGAGAACGTTTTACAATGGATGAAGGTCTTTCAGCAGCCGTTAGAAAAGTTTTTGTTTCTCTTTATAAAGAAGGTTTAATTTATAAAGGACAATCTTTAGTAAACTGGGATACCAAATTTAAAACTGCTATTTCAGATTTAGAGGTTGTGCCCACTGACGTAAGCACACAAATATATTATATCAAATATCCTGCATCTAATGGCAGTTCTATTACTGTAGCTACTGTGAGACCCGAAACGATATTTGGTGACACCGCTATAGCAGTCAACCCAAGTGATGAACGTTATCAATCAATGAAAGATGTTACTTTCACAATTCCTTTAACGAATAGATCTATTCCATTAATTTTTGATGATTATTCTGATCCGGAGATGGGCAGTGGTGCTGTTAAGATTACTCCCGCTCATGATTTTAATGATTTTGAAGTAGGCAAAAGACATAATTTAGAACTTTTAAATATTTTAAATGATGATGGCTCATTGAATGAAAATTGTCCTGCTGAGTATCAAGGAATGGATCGTTTTGATGCAAGAAAACAGGTTGTTAAATCTCTAAAAGAGAATGGTTTCATTGAAAAAATTGAAGATTACAAAACAACAATCCCTTATGGGGATCGATCAAATACAATCGTTGAGCCATACTTAACTCACCAATGGTTTTGTAATGCGGAAGAACTAGCCAAACAGGCTATGAAAGTAGTTAATGATGGAGAGACTAAATTTTTTCCTCAGAATTGGGAAAAAACATATTTTCAGTGGATGGAAAATATCAGACCTTGGTGTATTTCTCGTCAAATTTGGTGGGGACATCAAATTCCTGTTTGGTATGGCCCAGATGGAAAAGAATTTTGTGCTGAAACAGAAGAAGAAGCAAGAGATCAAGCTATTGATTATTACAAAGCTGATAAAATTATATTAAAGCGCGATCAAGATGTATTAGATACGTGGTTCTCATCTGCTTTATGGCCTTTTTCAACATTGGGATGGCCAGAAAAAGAAAAAACACTTGAAAACTTCTACCCAAATTCAGTTCTTGTAACAGGCTTTGATATCATTTTCTTTTGGGTTGCTCGAATGATGATGATGGGCAACAAGTTTATGTCACAAACTCCATTTCATACTGTCTATGTCCATGCCCTTGTAAGAGATGAAAAAGGACAAAAAATGTCTAAATCAAAAGGGAATGTCATCGATCCGCTTGAGATAATTGATAAATACGGTGCTGATACTCTTCGTTTTACATTAACTTCACTCAATACTCCCGGCCGAGATGTTAGATTAAGTGAGCAGAGAATTGCTGGTTATCGTAATTTTGTCACTAAAATTACTAATGCATATAAATTTGCTGAATTTAAGAAAATATATCCTTTAAAAGATGATCCTAATCAATTGGTTCCAAAACATATTTTTAATCAATGGATTATCAATGAATTTCAAAATCTTTATAAAAACGTTCAACTTAATTATCAAAACTACTATTTTCATGAAGTTGCCAATCAACTTTATCATTTCACATGGCATAGTTTTTGTGATTGGTACATCGAACTTTCCAAAAATTTATTAGACTCAGATGAATATCGAGAGGAAACAACTTATACTTTTCATTTAATTTTTAATTCCCTTCTTCAGTTATTGCATCCAATTATACCATTTATTACTGAGAAATTATGGTCATATAACAACCAAAACATTTTGATGACAAATCAATGGAACTATCAAGATATTAAAATTGATAATCAATCCATTGAATCAGCCAACAACTTTATTGAGTTCATTGAAGAATATAGATCTATTGAGAAGCTCTTTGATATTAAAAAAGAACATGATGTATTGATTTATTCTTCTAGTGAAAACTTACAAAAATTATTTTTGGGAAACCAAGAAGTTTTTGAATTTTTAACTCGAAAAAAGTTATCCTTAAAGTCATTAACAAATGGTGTTTCTTTACCTTTTAAAAACTTTGATTATGAAATTGAAACTGATCAAATTAATAAAGATAAGATTATAAAAAAATTAAGTGAAAATTCTGAAAATTTGAAAAAAGAAAAAATAGGTATTGATAAAAATTTGAATAATCAAAATTTCGTTGACCGTGCTCCTAAGGATTTAATTGAACAAAATAAAAATAGGCAAAATGCTATTAGTCTGGAATTATCAAAAATTGATAGTATATTAAGTAATCTAAATGGTTGATAAAAAGAATTTACCTAGCCGTCATGTCTCTGTAGGTCCTAATAGCGCTCCTCATCGTGCATTTTATTATGCGATGGGCATGACAGAAAAAGATATCAGTCAGCCTTTTGTTGGTGTTGCTACTACTTGGAATGAGGCGGCACCATGTAATATTTCACTATCAAGACAGGCTCAGGCTGCCAAAAAAGGTGTCAAGGATGCTAATGGAACACCCAGAGAATTTACTACTATCACCGTTACTGATGGTATTGCCATGGGTCATGAAGGAATGAAATCATCTCTGACTAGTCGAGAAATAATTGCAGACTCTGTGGAATTAGCTGTTCGAGGTCATTGTTATGATGCTTTAGTGGGACTCGCAGGTTGTGATAAATCTCTGCCTGGAATGATGATGGCAATGGTTCGTCTCAATGTTCCGTCCGTCTTTATGTACGGTGGATCAATATTACCAGGTGTCCATAAAGGTAAAGATGTAACCATCGTTGATGTTTTTGAAGCAGTTGGAAAACATTCTAGTGGTAATATGACAGATGAAGAACTTCACGAATTAGAATGTGTTGCTTGTCCTTCTGCTGGTTCCTGTGGTGGCCAATTTACTGCTAATACTATGGCTTGTGTTTCAGAGACGATTGGACTAGCACTTCCAGGATCAGCGATGACGCCTGCTCCATTTGAAAGTAGAGATCAATACGCTTATGAAAGTGGCAAAGTTGTAATGGATTTAATTGAAAAAAATCTAAGACCTAGAGATATAGTTACTAAACAATCTTTAATAAATGCCGCTATTGTGGTTTCTGCATCAGGTGGCTCAACGAATGCTGGTCTTCATTTACCTGCAATTGCTCATGAAGCAGGAATAGATTTTAATTTAGAAGATGTTACAAAAATTTTCCAATCCACACCATATATAGGTAACCTTGCTCCTGGTGGTAAGTATGTTGCTAAAGATCTTTATGAAGTAGGGGGAGTTCCTGTTTTGATTAAAACTTTGATTGATGGAGGACTCATAGATGGCTCATGTATAACTGTGACAGGTAAAACACTTGCAGAAAATGTAAAAGACATTGAGCTTCCAAAAAATCAAGATGTTATCTATCCTATCTCTAATCCCATTAGCAAGACAGGTGGTGTTGTTGGCTTAAAAGGTTCACTAGCTCCAGAAGGTGCAATTGTTAAAATAGCCGGTCTTAAAAAATTACAGTTTAAAGGTAATGCGATTTGTTTTGACCGAGAAGAAGAAGCTTTATCAGCCGTGCTTGAAGGAAAAATTAAACCAGGTAATGTTTTAGTTATTCGCTATGAAGGTCCAAAAGGTGGCCCAGGGATGCGGGAAATGCTTTCCACAACAAGTGCTATCTATGGACAAGGAATGGGTGAAGAGGTTGCCTTAATTACAGATGGTCGATTTTCAGGAGGTACTCGGGGATTTTGTATCGGTCATGTTGGCCCTGAAGCTTATGATTGTGGTCCTATAGCTTTAATTGAGGATGGTGATGAAATTCAGATTGATGCAGAAAAAAATACTCTTGATTTGAATGTTTCACCAGAAACTCTTGAACAACGAAAAGCAAAATGGAAACCTAGGGAGCCTCATTTTCAATCGGGAACACTTTGGAAATATGCTCAATCAGTTGGTCCTGCATATTTAGGTGCCGTTACACACCCTGGTGGAAAAAAAGAGAAAAGAACTTATTCAGATATTTAACTGCATCATTATAGGACAATGATCAGAGGGTCTTTCCATTTCACGATACTCTTTTAATACCTTTACTTTCATAACCTTGCTTTTTAAAAAGGGGGAGGTTAAAAAGAAATCAATTCTTATACCTTCCTCTTTTCCAAATTTATAAGTTTTATAATCAAAAAATGTATAACTTTGATTTTTGGGTTGATTTTCAAATACATCTAATAAATCTAAATTTAAATATTTATAAAATTCTTTACGGGACTCTGGTTGAGCCAATGCATCTTTTTTATACTTCTTGATATCATGAGCATCATCGTCTTCAGGGATAACATTAAAGTCTCCAGTAATAATAATTTCATATTTCTTTTTTAAATTTTTGACCTCATTGTACAATTCATCCATCCATTGCTTTTTAAAATCAAATTTTTCTGAGTCGATGGGATTTCCATTAGGAAAATAATTATTAAGTAGGACGATATTCTTATCCTCAAAAATAACTGTATTATTTCGAGCTTGGTGGTCATTCAATTTTGAAAGTTTTAATTCTTTAAAACTATTTTGATTTTTAATAGAAATACTTACCCCATTATAACTTTTTTGTGTTTGAGAAATTGTTTGATAATCATAGCTGGTAAAAAAATTATCAACGTATTCCCCGTCATCTATCTTTAGCTCTTGCACACAAAGAATGTCAGGATTTTCTTTTTCAATCAGTTTTTGAACCAAAGGTTCTCTTGCTCTTAGAGAGTTTACATTCCAAGAAATAAGCTTCAATTTAGATACTAAAGGAACTCCCGCATCCACAAGAATTTTTGGCATTGGGGTTGGAAATACTAAAACTAGAACCTATTAATTCATCTTTATAGTCTAGCTCAGCTTGATCAATGTATTCGATTGAATTTTTGTCTACAAGTATTTTAAGGTCCTTAAAGTTAAAAATTATATCTTTTTCTGAATTAAGCTGATTATCACTTTTAAAGATATATTGAAAACCAGAACATCCTCCTCCTTTAACTTTAATTCTAAAGTATTTCATTCCTTGACTGGCAAGTACTTCTTGAATTTTACTTATAGCTTTATCTGTTATATTAATATTTCCCATATGTTTCATAATTTATCAGCTTTAAATGAAAATTCAAAAGGAAGACTTTTTCCAATAGATGAAGATCATCGTCTTCCTTATGAGAGAGATAGGGATCGAATTTATCATTCTACTGCCTTTCGAAAATTAAAGGATAAAACTCAAGTCTTTATGTTTGAAAAAGGTGATTATTATAGAAATCGTCTAACACACACCCTAGAAGTTTCTCAAATAGCTCGCTCTGTAAGTCGGCGATTTTCTTTAAACGAAGACTTAGCTGAATGTATAGCTTTATGCCATGATTTAGGTCATAGTCCTTTTGGACATGTAGGTGAGGATATAATCAGTCAGGAAATCGATCAAAATTTTAATCATAATTTCCAATCTTAT
>CEQN01007060.1_pt1 | contig 10507 bp, 10 predicted proteins | sample 427011 | NCBI WGS metagenome assembly CEQN01 (sample SAMEA2621277, study PRJEB7988) | marine metagenome | biome: marine biome (ENVO:00000447); feature: deep chlorophyll maximum layer (ENVO:xxxxxxxx); material: "saline water (ENVO:00002010), including plankton (ENVO:xxxxxxxx)" | depth 120 m
GGAACACAACCAGCATCACAGTCATGGATGGGTAATTTGCCTAATTTGTCTAACTTAAATCCTTTGTCTTGGGGTTCCAAGAAAGAACCTACTACAAACGAATTACCAAAGTCTAACGGAGGTGCTACACGTAAAAAAAATAAAAGATTAACAAAGAATAAGAAATAAATACTATATATTACTCTTAATAATATTAAAATCTTTTTTTTATTATAATGTTTTATAAAAAAAAGGTAATATTATGTATGTAATATTACTATACTATATAAAATAAACCCTATACTCATCTTAAAATATGTCTATTAGATATATTATCTACACATCTTTGTTTATTTCCATCTTTACATGAATTTAATGGCCCATAAAGCCATTTTGCAAATCCGTCTTGGTCATTTGGAATAGTTGTTATAGGTGTTGTATAAAATTGTCTTTGAGAATTTTGATTTTCATATACATCTCCAATATCTTTATATAGATTAATATTAAACTTTTGTTCAATTAAATCATTATTATTAGAACATATTTTTTTTCGCCCTTCTGTTCCATATTCTGGAATAGTTATATTCATTAATGGATTATGTTTTGTTGGTTGTATACAATCTTTTTTATTATCATTTTGTATATTACAATATGCAGTAAATTCTTCTTTTTCTATATTCATATATAAATAATATGTTAATACTAATCCCATTACTACTATAAATAATGTTTTATAATCTTGATTATAAAAATATAATAAAACTCCTAAATATATACAAAATCTCGCCATTGCGTTTAATTTTTCAATCATTGTCATTGAATTAGATGGGAAAAAATCTGTTAATCTATTAGTTCTAAATAAAATACTAAAATCTTCAAACCAAAATGGATCGTTTGTTAGATTACTCATATATCTATTACATATTTTTTTTTAAATTTCTTTTAAATTTTTTTTTTTGTTGTCTATTTAATTGATTCATATCCATCCCAGTTGCTTGTTTCATCATATTACTAAACATTGGATTTGATGACATTGTTTGCATCATAGAAGTAGCATCTTTCATTAAATCTGCTGGATTTATTTCATTATTTTTAAATTTTTTATCTAATTTAGTATTAATTTTTTGCATCATATTAAATAAAGATGATTGGTCTCCTTTCATTATGTTTTGCATATCTAAATCATCTTCTTTTTCCAATTCTTGAGCCATCTCCTGCGCCATACTTGCAATTGAATTAAATGAATTGTTTTCACCTCCGCCACCAAACATATTCTTTAGATTCTCAGACATATCATTTAATTCTTTTTCACTTGGCTTTGCTTCTGTTGAACATTTACCATCTACACATTTAGAATCATCATCTTGCTCTTCTTGTTCTTCTTGTTCCATATCTTCATCATTTACAACTTGTTCTTTTAAATTATCCATAATTTTACTAAAATCATTCTTTTTTTCTTCTTTATTTCTAAAGTTTGATAATAGATATAATGTTTGTAAATATTTTAATATATTCATTTTACTTACATCTGAAATATCACTCCTCCAAATCTCTTTTATATTAATTCCTTCTAATATATATATATCTTTATCTTCAAAATATATTAAATTATTTGATGTAATGCTATCAATATGGTCCTTTATATTATTATTAAATTCATCTATATGATTTTCTACTAATTCATTATATTTTTCATTAATTATATCATTATATGCTGGATAAATTGCGGTTAATTCATTTAATAAATCATTCATAAATTTAAAGAATTGTAAATTTAGACTATCGGAATTCATTATAAATTAATAATAATTAAATTTTTTATATGTTTGTAATTATAAATTAAAATATTATTTTAATATAAATATGACAGATACTTCTAAAGATTGGAAAATTATTGAAGAATCCCAATATAAAGAAATTGCTAATATTAATTCTACTTTAATAACTTTAGCTAATAATTTAAATATAATTAATGAAAGATTAAATTATATTGAAAATAATATGTATTATAAAACTATTGATACAATGAATAATAATACTACTACTAATAAAATAAATGATACTGATACTAATAAAATAAATACTACTGATAATGATAAAATAAATCTAAATGATCAAATATGTATACATAATAAAATTACTGGTAGTAATCAAATTAATTTAAATGATAATATAAATGTAACTGATAATATAAATTTAAATGATAAAGTATATATACATAAAATAAATGTAAATGATAATAATAAAATAAATGATAATAATAAAATAAATGATAATAATAAAATAAATAATAATACAAAAACTAAAATAAAAACAAAATTAAAATATTATTATAATAATTTAATTAATTTTATTAATAATAATAAATTATTAATTATTCCAACTTCAATATTTTTATATAAATACTATGTAAAATATACACATAAATGTAAATATATTTAAAAATGGTTATTAATAAAATTGATTATATAAAAAAAAATATATTATAATAATTATAAGTACTTTTTTAACTATGACTTATGACTCTAATATTAATTCTATTAATTATAATAATCCAACTTCTACTAAATTACAAAATTTAAATAATACACCAGATAAATTTGTAAAACCAGATAAATTATCATTTGTAAAAATAGCTATTATAGACAAAGGACGTGATTATACACTTGTATATAATAATAAAGGACTACTAATTCCAGATAATACTAACAAAAATTAATAATTAATAACTTATATTAACCAGAATTAATAAAGAATAAATTATATTAACCAGAATTAAATTAATCATAAGAATATTTTTAGAATATTTTTTTTTTATTTAAAGTTAACATATCATATATGTAAATATATGAGCATAGATGGAAATAATAGCCATATAATAAATTTTTTTACTAATAATGGCTGTTCTTTATTTAGTTCGTTGCAGTATACAAAGGATATTTCAGATAAAAAATTATTTAATAAAATAATGAATATATATAATACACAATTATTGTTAAAATATTTCAAAAAATTAAAATATTATTTTAGATTTTATAAAACTACTACGAGTGTTATAAAAAAAATAAATAATAATAATATTAAAATATTAAATAAATGTTATTTAAATAATCGAGAATATAATTATGTTAAAAGTAAAATAACAAATACTAATGTTGCATCACATATTTATAATTATTTTAAAACAAAATATATATATAAGAATAAATAATATATATTAAATTATATATTATTAATGGACTATAGTAATATTTTATATAATTTACAGCAGGAGATTATAACGAATATTGTATCTAGTACAGTTGATAATGCTAATAAAATTAAACCAGTATATACTAATACAATTACAATTACAAATAATATTGTAAAACCATCATCTACGCCAGTATATTGGTGTCTTCATCCAGATTGTTTATGTTCATATGACCCATTTAATAATAAATATGAAGTTGAAATGCATATGATTGAAGAACATAATGAAAGTTATTCATATGAATAAAATTGATAAAACTAAATATTTTTTTATCATTATATTTTTAATATATGAATAACCCTATAGTAAATATTGATATTGTAGATAATATATGTAATATATTAAATACTGAATTGTTAGATATGTATAATATTATTAATTTTAAAATATGTCAATTGGTATTTGTTAATAAAAATTGGCGTATCTCTGCGCTTAAACATATTTTATTAATACAGAAATTACAAAATTTTTATAGTAATCCAAATGATGTTATTCATATAAATGAATATGTAGATTATATAAAATTAAATTATCCATTATTTTATTTAAAATATGTATGTGCGGATTGTAAAATAGTATATACTAAAATAAAAAATAATGATAATATTGATAATTTAACTGGTACATTTGCTGATTGGAATGGACATGTATATGATGGTTCATGTCAAAGCAAAATTAAAAAAACTTGCACAAATGGTTGTAAAATTAAGTGTTATAATTGTAAATTAGAATTAATATCAAAACATTATGATGGATGGCATTTTGAATTAAAATGTCCGTGTGGTGCATATAATCAATTAAATAATTTTATATGGTATGGACCATCACTACCGAAAATGTGTGATAGACATTGTGAATGGGATTGTTTACCACAGTATTTAATAGATACATTGTCATTTTCTTAATATTTTTAGTATAAAGTATAAAGTACATATATTAATATATGGCTCATTTTAATAATTTACAAGACTGGGAAACAGTTACATTTACAAAACCACCGGCGAAATCTAATACGAATAATTCATCTAAATCACAAAAATATGAATACAAAGCGGATTCTGAACAAGCAACTTCAAAACCAAAAGTAGACCGTTCATTATCAATTGAAATTCAACAGACAAGGACTCGATTAAAACTATCGCGTAAAGAATTAGCACGGTCTTTAAATATTCAAGAAAATATTTTAGCAACATGGGAAACTGGTAAAGCAGATTATGATGGTAAAATTTTAAATAAAATTAAAACTTGGTTACATAAAAATTGCAATCAGACATTAAAATCTACTCAAAAAGAAAAAAAAAAGAAACTTCAAGATGATGATGAATAAGTAATAAATAAATAAATTATTTTTTTTATGTTAGTTAGCAATATTTGTTTGGTTTGCATCAGGTAATTCCCAGAATTCCCATTGATTAGCCACATTCGTATATTTTTTGCAATTCCAATTCCGTCAGAACATATAAAATCTAAATTTTGTAGATTATTTATCCAACTGCATATAATCTAAAATTACGACTACCCCATTTATGCCCTACATGCTCACTTGGAGGACAATATATAAAATCACAATAGGTTAATTTTATACCTGTATTTTCTTGATTACTAAAGAAACCATAAAAATGATTATTACCAGTTCCTCCTGCCCAATCTGCGGTTATAATTTTTGGATCATTTGCATAACTTGTTTGATTTGACTCATTCGTTTTCCAATTATAATTTGTTACTGATTTCCCTGGATAATTCATAAATAAATTAAAATAATTCAAACTAGCTGAATCATATGTATATGTATTACCATCATCACTTACATTAGAAGATCCTTTACGTATATATATCCCTATATCTGTTTTTTGACTTGAAATCTCTTCACTAACTAACCCTGCTTTATATTGGGATGTTGTAGCTGTATAAATATTATTATTATATTGATTCGCATTTCCACCAGTATAATTAGGGTCAATCATTGGATATAAATTAATTTCATTATTTGGATCGTTATTATAATGTAATGCAATAAAAGTTGTTGCATCTGCTATAGTATTACCATTATGACCTGAAATATAATAATTCCATATATCTTTTCCATATTGCGGCCATTGGGCAGTATATAATGCAGTATTAGTATCATATAATAAATTATTATTTTGTTTACGTAATTCTTGTATTGTTATCCAAACAGGAGGATTTAATGCTCTTGAACCAATTTTAAATTTTTGATATAATTTTGGTTTCCAAAAATAGTGACTATATGTTTTAGAATTTCCATAATTATCCTTCCCTTGAACAGTCCAAGGGCCAGTTTTATTGAAATATGTCGCCATATTTCCATCTCCATTATATCCTTGATGAGTTATATATGTATTAGGAGGTATTGATTGTAATGATAAATTAATAAATTTATATACATTTGTAGTAGGCGGAGAACGATTTAAACCTTGATCAGTACTTTTAATAATATATGGAGATGCTACTGTAATTGGAATTGTGCCTGTATATTCTATATAATTTGTCCATGTATGAGTAGAACTACTTGTTACTATTGTTGGAGAACTTGTTGTTATATTTGTAACTGTTCCAAATGGGGCTTGTATTATTGGCTGTAATTCATCTGTTACTTTAATTTCAAAATGTACATATTTTTTATTTGTTTCTAATAAATTAATATTAGTTGTTCCACTAGTTGTTATTGTTTGTGTATAAGTTGTTGGTTTAGTAGTAGATGTAGTTATTTCATATTTTGCACTAGAAAATGTTTGTGCGGCCTGAGTTAAATTTGCAGATGATACTAAATGATAATATGGATTTAATGTTGTACCAACTTTCATCCATAAAGACCCTGTATCGGAAGTAATTGCTTGCTTACCAATTCCTTTAGTCGCCATACTACTTAACATCGCAGGAACATTTCCATAAATTGTAATTCCAGTTTCAATATTTGGTAGTGTATTTATTTGTAATTTATTATTAGTTATTGCAAGTGATACTAAATTACTTGAATTTGTAATTGGTAATTGATGAATATTAGTTACTGTAATATTATTCATTATTGCTCGATCACTTACATTTAAATTATTACCTACTACTATATTTTTTGCAATTCCAATTCCGCCAGAACATATTAAATCTAAATTTTGTGGATTATTTGTAATATTTGTACTTATGGAAACATTTTTAGTAAAATCTGTATCTAATTTAATTATATTTTTTTTTACCATATATTTATATATTTATAAAAAAAATTTATTATCTAGGCTTATTATTTCATTTTGTTTTATATTTTTATATTATTTATGCAACCCCATATACTTTAAAGTGAAAATCACCATACCAATGCATACCTGGATTATAGTGGAAATCCCAATAACCTATACGTCTACTTGTATTTGGTAAACCTATATCAGCAGATGGTTCGTCGCTCTTATTCCAAATTATTTTTGGTGTCTGATCTGTACTTGTATTTGATTCAATTGTCTTCCAATTCCATCCTACACATGTATCTCTATTCCAATTACAGAATAATAAAAATCTATCTGCATAATTTGGTGATCGTAATATCATAACTTGTCTATTTTGATTTGGAATACAATCCCAAGATACAAGACTTGCATAATTTGCTGCACGAGTTAATCCATTATAACCTGCCGCAGAATTTTTTGTAAGATATACATTAGTAAAATTTGTTGGTCCATTTGGATTAACCATTGGATATAAATTTAGATAATTATGATTCGGTTCTTTTAATGCAACAAAAGTTGCTGCATTTGCTTCACCCTCTCCTGTATCCCCATTTCCACCATATCCTTTTAAACATGTAAGATATTGATCGTATCCTAATTGAGGTCTTACTACTCCTACTGAAACATCTGTAGTAAAATTAGCATTATTTAATAATTGATTACCTGATTTATGTGTTGTCTCAAGACCAAGCCAACCAGTGGCCATACCAAATAATCTATATTTATTACCTTCTTTAAACATATACCATGGTCCAGTATTATAATATGTACCCCCACTTGTAAAATCCCATCCAGTACCTTGATCTACTAAATAAGTCCCAACATTTCCTGGTCCCCAAGTAATTTTTGTTCCTGGTGTTAAAGAGTCTAATGATAAATTAATAAATTTATATAAATTTGCATTTGGCGGAGAACTATTTAGACCTTGGTCTGTACTTCTTATTACATAGGAGGATGCTACAGTAAGTGGTATAGTTCCTGTATATTCTATATAATTTGTCCATGTATGAATTGTACCACTAGATGAAAATGTAGGCGTACTTGTTGTTATATTTGTAACAGTTCCAAATGGTGCTTGTATTATTGGAGGTAATTCATCTGTTACTTTAATTTCAAAATGTACGTATTTTTTATTTGCATCTAGTAACATAATTTTTGTAGTTGCACTAGTTGTTATTGTTTTTGTATAAGTTGTTGGTTTAGTAGTAGATGCAGTTATTTCATATTTTGCACTAGAAAATGTTTGTGCTGCTAAAGTTAAATTTGCAGAACCAACTAAATGATAATATGGATTTACAGTTGTTCCTACTTTTAGCCAAAATGAACCGGTATCAGATGTAATTGCTTGTTTTCCAATTTCTTTTGTAGCCATTCCTGTAAGCATTGAAGGCAAATTTGCATATATTATAATACCCGTTTCAATATTTGGTAATGTATTTATTTGTAATTTATTATTAGTTATTGCGAGTGATACTAAATTACTTGAATTTGTAATTGGTAATCCCCCAATATGCGTTGTTGATAAATTATTTATAATTGCTCTATCGCTAATTTTTATATTATTTCCAACTGTTACATTTTTTGATATTTTTACATTACCTGCACATTTTAATGCTCCTGTTGTTGTATTAATTGCATCAAATGAATTACTTATGGAAACATTTTTAGTAAAATCTGTATCTAATTTAATTATATTTTTTTTTACCATATATTTATATATTTATAAATAAAATTTATTATCTAGGCTTATTATTTCATTTTGTTTTTATATTTTTATATATTATTTATGCAACTGCATATACTTTAAATTAAAAATAATCATAATTATGCATACTTATGTTTTAATGGAAATAAAAATAACCTATACAACTACTTGTATTTGCTAAACCTATATTAGTAGATGGTTTGTCACTTTTATTCCAAATTATTTTTTTTTATATTATTTATTTATGTTCTTAAATAAATCTTCCATTTTAATTCATTAATATTTACTTGAAATCCAGTTGGACTATAATAACCTGTGCTAGAATTAAAATTTTCAGTTATATTATTATAAGGTACCCCCAGATAAAGTTCATTTGAATAATCATAACCTCCCATAAGTCCTGCAATTGTTGGATTTGAACTAGACGCTAGTCCAAAATCTACATCTATATAATATTCATCATTAGAACCTTGTACTTTTACCATCTTCATAGTTCCATTATAAATACCTCCTGCTATATGATTACCACCATCACCATCTAATACTTGAATACTCCCATAATCAGCAGTAGAATTTGGTTCCCAACGAAATTTAGTATTAGGAGCAGCGTCTAATTCTGCTTTAGTAGAATAACTGCGAAGTCTATATTTATTTGCTAATGGCCAATTTGGACTTCTAGTAGTGTCATACACAACATTAGTGGCGTTATATATAAAAGTTAAGAATTTGTTATAATGCACATTATATAAACTAAATTTAACCGTTGAAGCCATTGATAAAATAGTATTATTAGTACCTACATGTGTAAATGCACTATGATTAGATGGGCTAATATCATACATATTAATTGTATTTGTATTTGGGAAAGCTCTACCTGGACCCCATATTATTCTTACTGCACCACTTTGACCATTAATTCCATTCCACGAATTTCCAAGACCACCACCCCCACCACCCCATTTACCACCTGTAGGAGTGGGTGTTGCATTGGGATTAGAACCAGATACACTTCCACTTAATCCACCTGACCCACCACCACCACCAGTCGTTCCAAGATCACCAATACCATTTGTTCCTTGTCCGAATATTCCTGTACCACCACCACTTGCGCCAGAACTAGTACCCCATCCTCGAGAGCCACCACCACCACCACCGCCCGCACCTACGAGACCGAATCTACCTGTAGCACTGTCATTATTCCCACCGTTACCCCCATTTCCCGTATATCCACCAGCTCCACCACCCCCAGCAGCACCACCATTCCCTTCACCATATGGAGAACCGGGACCAGGTATTGGAGCTGCAACAGAACCACCAGTACCACCATTACCACCACCTTCATTCCCGGAAAATGCACTAGTACCACCAGCACCACCTGCTCCCCCCCAATTTACAATATTAGTTCCTAAGGGATGTCCCCCACCTCCACCACCTCCTTTCCCCTCTACTAATATAGTACCACTATAACTAAAATAACTGTTTCCACCCATTAGTCCCGTTGCCATAGAGGAACCATTACCACCTGTACCCACCTGTATTGTATACGTCTGTCCGGATGTTACTGAATTATTGTTTCTCCAACTTAAACCACCACCTCCACCTCCAGCACCAGGGCAAACAGTGTATGAAGAAATAGCAGAACCTCCACCACCACCTCCACCAATACAAACAACTGATACAGAAGATACTCCTGAAGGACATACCCATGTAAAAGTTCCTGGTGTTGTATATTCTGCTTGACCCGGTACTAAAGTATTTAATGATAAATTAATAAATTTATATAAATTTGTATTTGGTGGAGAACTATTTAGACCTTGGTCTGTACTTCTTATTACATATGGCGATGCTACTGTAATTGGAATAGTTCCGGTATATTCTATATAATTTGTCCATATATGAGTTGTACCACTTGATGAAAATGTAGGCGTACTTGTTGTTATATTTGTAACTGTTCCAAATGGGGCTTGTATTATTGGTTGTAATTCATCTATTACTTTAATTTCAAAATGTACATATTTTTTATTTGCTTCTGTTATATTAACATTAGTAGTTGCACCAGTAATAGATGCGGTTTTTGTATAAGATGTGGGTTTAGTAGTAGATGCAGTTATTTCATATTTTGCACTAGATAATGTTTGTGCGACCTGAGTTATATTTGCGGAAGATAATAAGTAATAATATGGATTTGTTAATGTACCTACTTTTAACCATAAAGACCCTGTATCAGATGTAATTGCTTGTTTTCCAATTGCTTTAGCTCCCATACTAGTTAACATAGCACTAACATTACCATAAATTGTAATTCCAGTTTCAATATTTGGTAGTGTATTTATT
>CEQN01073727.1_pt1 | contig 10499 bp, 8 predicted proteins | sample 427011 | NCBI WGS metagenome assembly CEQN01 (sample SAMEA2621277, study PRJEB7988) | marine metagenome | biome: marine biome (ENVO:00000447); feature: deep chlorophyll maximum layer (ENVO:xxxxxxxx); material: "saline water (ENVO:00002010), including plankton (ENVO:xxxxxxxx)" | depth 120 m
GGTGGTCAGAGATTTTTTAGATTCTGAAATACTGCCTCATGTTGCTGATTGGTGGGAGAAAGCTGAATTTCCCACTCACTTAATTACTAAATTTGGTGAGATGGGATTACTTGGGGCTAATTTGCCTGCAGAATATGGATGTCCACAAGTTAATAATATGACTTATGGGTTAATCATGTATGAGTTGGAGCGAGTTGATTCTGGATTTAGGAGTTTTGCAGGTGTTCAAAGTGCTTTGGCTATGTACCCTATATATAAATATGGATCTGAAGATCAAAAAAAGTCTTATTTGCCAAATATGGCTGCAGGATTAACTATAGGATGTTTTGGTCTAACTGAACATGAAGGTGGATCAGACCCTGATCAAATGAAAACAACTGCTAGAAAAGTTGGTGAATCATATTTAATTAATGGTTCTAAAATGTGGATAACTAATGGAAGTATTGCTGACATTGCAATAGTTTGGGCCAAAGATGAAGATCAAATAGTGAGAGGTTTCATTGTCCCCACAGATACTCCAGGGTTTACCGCCAACAAAATTCAGAGAAAAATGAGTATGAGAAATTCTATCACTAGTGAATTGATATTTGATGATGTTGAAATCCCCGTTACAAACATATTGCCTCAAGCTAAAGGTTTGTCTGCGCCGTTAGCTTGTTTGACGCAAGCTAGGTTTGGTATAGCCTGGGGATCAATGGGAGTTCTTGAGAGTGTTTATTCAGATGCATTAAGTTTTTCAAATATAAGAAGTACTTTTGATAAACCAATTGCTAGTAGGCAATTAGTTCAAGATAAATTAGTAGACATGGTTGTTGATCACACAAAAGGACTATTACTTGCCACTAGATTAGCTCAATTGAAAGATGCCGGTAAAATGCAATATCAACATGTTTCTGTAGCTAAGAGAGAAAACGCAAGATCAGCTTTAAATGGAGCTAGAAGTGCTAGAGAAATTTTAGGTGGAAGTGGAATTACTTTAGATTATTCAGTAATCAGGCATATGTTAAACATGGAAACTGTTGATACGTATGAAGGTACCCATGATATTCACACATTAGTAATTGGTAGGGATATTACTGGACAAAATGCTTTGGTTTAACTTGAATAAGGTATTCCAACTTTGTATATAGATCTTAGAGTTTTTAATCCAGGGCTTAATGAAATGGTAATTAAAAACAGTAATCCTCCCACAGTTAATAGTGTCCCTGCCGGTATTAAATCCAACCCAAAAAACACACTTATTCCGAGATAGCTGATAGTTGCCAATGCTCCGTTAACTAGGTTCATAGAAGACATGATGAATCCTATGTGAACATTGTACATTGCAGCTACTCTTCCTCTTACTGAATCATCAGTGACAATTTGCATCATTGTGTGAGTGATTGTCATGTATCCGGCTTGAGAACCTCCCATTAGCGCTGCAGAAATCAATGCTATTGTTATATTTGGAGAAAAAGCCAAAAAAATGGGTGAGATGGAACTAATGTATCCTAGATATAAATACCATCTTCCTTGAGAAACTTGAGTAGATAATCCAGAAATCAAAGTTACTGTTATAAGTGCACCTGCTCCAACTGCCATCATTATTAAACTAAAGTCTGTTCCTTCTGAGGCACCAAATTTTTTGTCAGAAATTACAGGTAATACAGATTCAAAAGACATAGTAAAACCACAGTGAAAAAATGCCATAAACATTATTAATCTTAACTGAGGATGTTTATATATATATGGAATTCCTTTAGTGAAATTTGAAATGAGTCCAGCATCTTTATCCATTGAGCCGGAACTTTCACTTTTGATTCTTATAGTTTGAATTAAACTAATTAGATAAAGGATGGAGCATAATAGAAAAGACCAACCTATACTGACAAAACTAAGTAATGGGAGTATAGCAAGAGGGCCAATTAATCTAGATCCATGAAAGGTGGCTTGACCTAGTGCGACAGCATTGAGTAAATTTTCTTTAGGTACTAAATTGGGAACTAATGCTTGGCCAACAGGTTGTTGAGATGCACGAGTGGAACCGTCAATTAATGCAAGAACCATTACTGGAATTATCGTGTTTGTAGAAGATATTTCTACATTTAAAAGGTAGATGGATAGTGCCAAAGTATGAATTACGCTCACCCCAAATAAAATGCTCATTACATTTTTTCTATCATATTTGTCAGCAAAATATCCGGAAATTGGAGGCATGATAATTCTTGGAATCATAGCAAGAAATGTTACTAGTCCAACTAAAAAGGAATTATCTGTTGCTTCATAGATCACCCATCCTCTAGTTACTATTAATGCCCATGAAGATGCCCCAGCACATAAGTTGGCAGTCCATAAAATTCGATAGTCACGGAATTTTAATGCTGCAAGAAAACGGTTATTAAATAAATTAGTATTTGCAATATTCATGTTTTGGTATTGTATCTTTATTTAACGATTTTATAACCAAAAATTATTTTTATCACAATATAAGCTATGAATTTATTACAATTGGACAGTTCAGTATATTTAAGCTATTCTCTTGATTCTCAAAATTACTAACAACAGGAGGATAACTTGGCAAATTTCAAGGTAGTTACCCAAAAACCTGCTGGAGTCACATTTGACTTAGCTGATGGACAATACACTTTAGAAAGAGAATCATTAGATCCCATTGGAGCTGAAATACTTACTATTGATGCTTCAACAGAAGAAGAATTTATAGCCCAAGCTAAAGATGCTGATGCAATCATTGCTAGAGGAAGAAAAATTACAAAAAATATCATTGATTCTTTAGAGAATTGCAAAGTGATTTCTTTAGGAAGTGTTGGCGCTGATACAGTCGACATTACTGCAGCAACAAATAAAGGGATTCCTGTTACAAATGTTCCAGACACTTTTATTGAGGAAGTTGCTGATCATACTATGATGCTTTTACTCGCATCTTTTAGAAGATTGAATACCATGGATCAAATGGTTAGAGAGAATCGGTGGGCAGAAGGCAGGCCTTTATTATCAGAATTTCCTAGACTATGGGGTCAAACAATTGGATTTATTTCATTTGGTCACGTAGCTAAAGCTGTTGCAAAAAGAGCTCAGGCTTTTGGGTTACATATGATAGCTTTTGATCCATACATAGAAGAATTGGTTATGACTGATTACGGAGTAGAACCAATTAGCAATTTAGAAGAAATGTTGTCAAGATCTGATATTGTTTCAATGCATGCACCTTCTACACAAGAAGTTCATCATTTGATGTCAGAAACTCAATTCAAATCAATGAAACCAACTGCTCTGTTTATTAATAATGGACGAGGACCTACTGTTGATGAGGCCGCTTTAATTAAAGCTTTAGAGCAAGGTTGGATAGCTGGTGCTGGATTAGATGTTTTTGAACAAGAACCACCTGATCCTGAAAATCCATTATTGCATATGAGTAATGTCATATTAACTCCTCATGTTGCATCTGCATCTCAACGAATGGCTCCTGAAACAAGAAGAAGAGTAGGTAAAGAGATTTCGTTAGTGTTGACCGGAAGATGGCCTAAAAGTTGTGTGAATCCCAGTGTTTTAGCTGGTGCAGATTTAAAAAGATGGCAACCTTACTCTATGGAAAGAGGCCCTGGATCTGGATGAAGATTTAATTCTTTAGAACTGGGGGCTTACTCGATATCATTAGGATAAATGCTAATCCAGCTGCGATTGCCAACAAAATTAATGCTATTTCGTATACCCCAGTTAAATCAAATATAATTCCAGATAATATCGCTCCGATTGCTGTTCCAGCCGATCCAAATGGCTCTATGAAACCTCTAATCGTACCTAGGGAATTTCTTCCGTAATAATTTGCAATTGCTACTGATGGTACAACTAGTAATCCTCCCAAAGAAATTCCGAAAATAGCCGCTGTAATCCATGCTGAAAATATTCCCGAAACTAAAATAAACCCGATAGAAGATATGCCCATTAATCCCGATAGAATTAGGTAGCATAATCTCATTGATAATTTGTCTGTAATCCATCCCCATATCAATCCACCTAATCCTGTGAAAATCGCATTGATACTTATTGCTATAGCTGCTTGATTTGGTGTTAGCCCGTAATCTTGCAATAATGCTGCCATATGGTTGTTAACACCACCATGAACTATATAAAAAAGACCTCCTGATAAAGCTAGTTGCCACAGAGAAAATGTTTTTACAGCTTGCCCTATTGACCAGTTAATTTCATTAGAAGTTTCTACCTCTTGTTCGTCAGGGTTTACTATATCGTTATCTGGTTTTAACCCCATTGATTCTGGGGTTTCTCTGATTAGAATTGTTACAGGAATTAAGGCTATACCCCATACTATGAATCCGAAAATTTTCCATGTAGTTTGCCATCCATATAATCCAATTAGAATAGAAGCTAATAATGGGAATGATGTCATTCCTATTGAATGACATAACGTTAGAAAACCATTTGCTCGGCCCCTAAGTTTTATAAACCATCTTGATACAACTACACTAGAACTGATTTGAATTGAACTTGAAAGTATTACACGTCCAGTTCCATAAGAAATGTAAAATATCAGAGGTATAGTAGCCCACCCTGAAATGATACTACTTATTCCAAGGATTAATACACTGGCAGATAGAATTGCTCTAGCACCAAATTTGTCTACAGCCCATCCCATAAAAGGTGAAAAAAATGTCGCAGCTAAGCCGCCCACACTTGCTGCTCCAGCAATCAATGTTCTACTCCATCCTAGATCTTCTGCCATTGGATACATAAATATAGCAAGTGTCAGACTAGCTGCTGCATTTCTGACGATTTGAGTTGAACCAGCAGACCCTAGTACGACCCATCCGTAAAAGAAAGGGGTTTTTTTAGAAATTAAATTTGCTATAGACAATTTTTTACTGTTTAATTAATTAGATTTTTCTGAATTCACAGAAAAGTATTGTACCTAATTTTTCAGGAGTCTATTTATATTGAACGAGATAAAAGTTGCTATCATCGGTGTAGGAAATTGCGCCTCATCATTAATTCAAGGTGTTCACAAATATTCAAATGCTAGTTCGGGAGATACAATTCCAGGGTTGATGCACCCAGTTTTGGGAGAATATGGCATCGGAGACATTAAATTTGTGGCAGCTTTTGATGTTGACCAAAATAAAGTTGGTAAAGATTTATCAGAAGCTATTTTTTCTGAACCTAATAATACTGTTAAATTTGAAGATGTTCCTAATTTGAATGTTCCAGTGGAAAGAGGAATGACTCATGATGGAATTGGGAGATACACTTCAGAATTAGTTCAAAAATCAGATGATGGCACAGTAGATATTGCGAAAATTCTCAAAGATAGAGAAGTTGATGTAGTAATTAATTATTTACCAGTGGGGTCAGAAGAAGCTACTAAATGGTATGTTGAGCAAGTCTTACAGGCAGGTTGTGGATTCATAAACTGTATTCCCGTTTTTATCGCTAGTGGAGAGAATGACTATTGGCAAAACAGGTTTAGAGAAGCTGGTGCACCTATCATTGGTGATGACATTAAGTCACAAGTTGGAGCTACCATTGTACACAGAGTGTTAACTAGGTTGTTTATGGATCGAGGAGTTGAACTATTGAGGACATATCAATTGAATTTTGGCGGAAATACAGATTTTATGAATATGTTAGATAGAGATAGGTTGGATTCTAAAAAAATTTCTAAAACTCAGTCAGTTACTTCTCAAGTAGATGAATTTATTCCAGATAGAGATGTTCATGTGGGCCCTAGTGATTATGTTCCATGGCTTAGTGACAGAAAATGGTGTTACATCAGAATGGAAGGGAAAAGTTTTGGAGATGTCCCATTAAACCTTGAGCTTAAATTGGAGGTTTGGGATAGTCCTAACTCAGCAGGAGTAGTCATTGATGCTATAAGATGTGCAAAGATTGCAAAAGACAGAGGGCTCAGTGGACCAATTACTGCTCCATCGTCATATTTTATGAAATCACCATTGATTCAATATACTGATGATGAAGCTAGAGAATTGTTAGAAGAATTTATTTCAGGTGAAGAAACAGGACAAGGATAATGGGAGGTTTTAATGAGTGAAGAGAGAATTGCTTATGTGAATGGTGAGTATGTACTTGAAAAAGATGCTGTCATTTCAATCAGAGACAGAGGATTTTTACAGGGATATTCTGTTTTTGATACAACTAGAACTTTCGGACATAAGATTTTTAAACTTTCGGAACACTTAGATAGATTTTATCAATCATTGAAATATGCGAGATTGAATCCTGGAATGAGTAAAGATCAGATGGCAGATATTACAATGGAACTTTTGAATAAAAATTTACCTTTAATTTCTGATGATGATGATTATTGGGTCACTCAAAGAGTGAGTCGTGGAGTTACTACCTCAGACGGTGAGGTGCCTACTATAATTTTGGAAACAGTTCCTCTTCCATTTAAGTCTAGGGCGAATTATTATAAAAATGGGATGCCTGTTGTTGTCCCTTCTGTCAGAAGAACTCCCCCTGAAGCTTTAAGTCCTAGAGCAAAAATTCAAAACTACGCAAATTTGGTTCAAGCTGAATTTGAAGTTACTAGTGTAGATCCTAATGCATGGCCAATATTATTGGATATGAATGGTAATTTGTGTGAAGGGCCTGGAAGTAATTTTTTCATAGTAAAAGACGGGAAAGTAATTACTCCCAAGGAACAATATGTCTTAGCAGGTATAAGTAGGTCTACTACCTTAGAATTAGCAGCAGAATTAGGTTATGAAACATTAGAAACAGATATTGATTTATATGATGTATATACTGCTGACGAAGCCTTTGTAACCTCCACAAGTTTTTGTATATGTCCTGTGTTTTCAGTAAATGGTTCAGTAATGGGAGATGGTGAAGTTCCAGCTCCAATTACTAAAAGATTATTGAACGCATACAGTGGATTAGTTGGAATAGATATTGAGCAGCAATACCTTTCTAGACTATAGTCTGATTGATGTCAGATTCCTTGCGGGTTGCCATTCTATCCCCATATGATTTTTATTATCATGGGGGTGTAAATTCTCATGTGAGGAATTTACATTATCAATTAGTTGCTAAAGGGTTACATAGCAAAGTTATTGCTCCTTTTACTGGAGATATTGCTTCTGCTCCAGAGTGGTTGATTCCGTTTGGTAAATCAATTCCATTGAAAATTGGTGGATCAATAGCAAGAATATCTTTTTCTTTGAAAACTTATTTTCAAATTCAAAATTTTTTGTCAGAAAATTTCTTCGATGTTATTCATGTACATGAACCATTTGGAGGAGCTATTACTTTAGGTGCAATTAATCCGAAAATCCAAAATGATTCTGTACGTGTAGCAACATTTCATTCCTTTGAAGGATCATCAATGTACAGGTTTATTCCTGATAAAATTTTAAGAAATTTTTTTAATAATTTAGATGGGAAGATAGCTGTTTCTGATTCAGCAAAAAACTATGTTAATAAATTCCTTGAGTCAGATTATAGAATTATTCCTAATGGTATAGATTTGGTTGATGAAATAGTAGAAGATCAATATCAAATTATTGATGATAAAAAAATTAACATCCTTTTTGTGGGAAGATTTGAAAAACGAAAAGGATTATTTTTTTTGATTCAATCCTATTTAAATCTTAAGCAAAAATATGAAAATATTCGATTATTGATAGCTGGAGGAGGCGAATTAGATTCAGAATCTCAGAAGATTTTATCCTCTAGAAATTCTAAAGACATCATTTTTTTGGGTGAAGTAACAGAATTACAGAAAAAAAATTTATTTGATAAAGCACATATTTTTTGTGCCCCATCCACTGGGCAAGAAAGTTTTGGAATAGTTTTACTGGAATCAATGAGATCTGGTACTTGTTTAGTAGCTACAAATATTGAAGGTTATAAAAATGTTGTACAACATATGAATCAAGGTTTGTTGTCAGACCCAAAGAATGTATGTAGTCTGCAACACAATTTAGAAATTTTAATTAATGATGAAAAATTAAGAAAACAATTAGGGGCTAATGGTCTGAAATCAGTTCAAAAATATGATTGGGATTTAGTTTCAAGAGATGTTTTAGATTTTTATAGAGAATTGATTTTGGAAAGGAGTATTTAGATTAGAGATAGATTAAGAGAAATCACTTATAAGTTTTTTGAAAATCCATTTTCAGAATTTCTGATTAAATTAGGTGTTACTCCAAATTTTGTTACATTAACAGGATTGCTAATTGTCCTTATTGGGAGTGCATTTATAGCTTTGGGCTTACTTTTTACTGGTTCAATGATTGTTTTTGGGGGTTCTTTATTAGATTTGATTGACGGTACTCTTGCTCGTAAAACTGGTAAAAATTCTAGTTTTGGAGCTTTATTAGATTCAGTAGTAGATCGGATAGAAGAATCATCAGTTTTATTTGCTGTGTTTTTATTTTCTGTTTTTAACAACTGCCAGCTAACTGGGATTAGATGTGAATTAATAAGTGTTACAGTGTTTTTAGCTTTGATTGTATCTTTACTAGTTAGTTATATGAGAGCTAGATCTGAATCTTTGGGGGTTGAATGTAAGGAAGGAATTATGACTCGTCCTGAGAGAGTGGTTCTGTTAACCATTGGAATTGCGATCTTCCAATGGTCTAGTTTGGCTCTTTTATTAATTTTAGCTACTATAATAGTATTAGGATTCTTTACTATCATCCAAAGACTTTTAAGTACTTATGATAAATTACAAAATTAAATTATTTTATTTTTGCCTACTTTTCCTAATCTCTGTATATCCATCTTTAGCATCATTACATGCTGATGGTATATCAAATATTAAATTGGAAAGTCATGAAATTGAGAATCAATTTCCAATGGGCTTTAATGTCGACTTAAATGTTACTTCTAATTCTGATGTCACTGATATTTCAATGAATGTTTGGAAAGGCGAAAATGATATTGGAATTTATAAATATTTTGAATTTGAACAATCTGAAAAAGTGATGGCCAGTCTTTTTTGGTATACAAATTCTAGTCAAACATATATTCCTCCTGGTACGACTATTAAATATCAATTTAAAATTACTAATCAGTTAGGCGATGAATTTCTTTCTGAAATGTTTGAATTTGTGTACTACGACATTAATTTCAATTGGGACTTCATTGAAGATGATGGATTTGTTGTTTATTACCATGGTCCCATGAAGGGTAGAGCTACAAAAATTCTAGAAGCTATTCAGGCGACTGCAACTAAAATGCAACCTATTTTTGGAGAATATGTGGAATCTCCTATAGCAGTGACTGTATACAATAATCCTGTTGAAATGATTGTTGGGTTACCTCCAGAAAGTAAAACTATTAGACGTGAATTGATTACCCAAGGTATGGCATTTAATTCAATTGGGACAATTCTGGTTTTGGCTTCAAGTTCAGATTATTTGGGCACCGCTTCACATGAAATGACCCATATATTAGTCCATAGGTCCACTGATGGGATTGTTTCAGTCCCTTCATGGTTACACGAAGGATTAGCGGAATATGCAAATATTTATCCTAGTTTTAGTTTCACTAATGCTTTAGATATGGCGATAATGAATGATGATTTATTACCTTTAACAATGTTCTCAGGACAACCAGGTACATCTGAAGATAAACTCCTTTTTTATGGACAAGCAGAATCTTTCATTAATTTTTTAATTAGTGAATTTGGTGTTGATAAAATGAAAGAATTGCTAGCTACTATTAAAACTTCAACAAATTTGGATTCAGCAATACAACAAACATATGGTCAATCTAAGGTTCAGCTAGAGAATTTGTGGAGGACAGAGTTGGGAGTGTCTTTATATATCCAAACTTCGGAATCTTCAGTTCCTACTCCCAAACCTTTTCCCACTATTTCTTTATATTCATTAACTCCTCAGGCAGGTTCATCAGAAATAAAAAATACTTATCAATCTGATGTTCCTACGACTAAAATAACAAACGATTCTTTAGAATCTTCAAATGCCAGTTGTAACGCTAAACCCAATCAATTTAATTCTGATAATTTGATTGTTTTATCGGGAGCAATTGTTTTGTTACTTTTTTGTTTGTCTAGAAAACATCAAGATTATTAAATTTTTGAGTTACAATTTTTTAAGGTGAATAATGGTTGATTGGCACAAAGCTATAGAACAGACATATGTGGTTAAATTCCCGCAACAACATTTGGCGACTTTTGGTGTGACGAATTTAGATTACTTTATCGTTACTGAGCCTCTTTATACAGCATTTGATTCTTCTAAAAAAGAATTGGAAGGAGTATTGAGAACTGGAACAGTTAAAGCAAATCAGCCTCATGTGATTACCCCGAATTATGCATTAAATATTTCGGGATTTAGTAAAAGTGCTTACGAGTATATGGAATCTGTCTCATACCAATATGGCCCAAATAGTCCTGGCATAATGTATCAATATTCGAATCATCCGGATAATCTAGAAATTGTGGGGGGTATCCCAACTGAAATTGCACAAAGAATTTCCGAAGATTTGACTGAAAAAAA
>CEQN01030816.1_pt1 | contig 10475 bp, 8 predicted proteins | sample 427011 | NCBI WGS metagenome assembly CEQN01 (sample SAMEA2621277, study PRJEB7988) | marine metagenome | biome: marine biome (ENVO:00000447); feature: deep chlorophyll maximum layer (ENVO:xxxxxxxx); material: "saline water (ENVO:00002010), including plankton (ENVO:xxxxxxxx)" | depth 120 m
TATACTCCAGAAGAGATAATTCATATCAAAGAAAACTCCTTTTATTCAATATATCGAGGAGTGCCACGATTAAGTCCAGCACTTCGTACGATGCAACTTATGGCATCTATGAGAAAGTTTCAAGACAACTTTTTCAAGAATGGAGCAGTGCCAGGATTAGTACTCAAGAGCCCAAATACACTGTCTGAAAAAATCAAAGAGAGAATGATACAGTCATGGGGAGTACGGTACAGACCTGAAGCTGGAGGTAAAAGACCTCTGATTTTAGATGGCGGTATAGAGATAGACTCATACTCGCAGACAAACTTTAAGGATTTAGACTTTCAGAATTCTATCGCTGAAAACGAAAAAATTATTCTGAAAGCAATAGGAGTACCTCCTATATTACTAGACTCAGGAAACAATGCAAACATTCGTCCAAACATGAGAATGTATTACCTTGAGACTATCTTACCAATCGTAAGAAAAATGAATTTTGCATTTGAAAGATTTTTTGGATTTAGTGTAAAAGAAGATGTAACAAATATTCCTGCATTGCAGCCAGAGCTAAGAGACTCAGCCGCATACTTCACCTCACTAGTAAATGGAGGTATTATTACAGCAGCAGAAGCTCGGGACCGATTAGGCTTCCCAGAGATAGAAGGTACAGAAGAGATACGAGTACCTGCAAATATAGCTGGAAGCGCAGGAAATCCATCAGAAGGCGGAAGACCAGTAGAAGAGGAAGAAGATTAATGGCAACAATGTCGCAAAGAAAAAGATTAGGAAGAAACTTAGCAATGTACTTTGCTGAAAGAGGATCAATTCCAACAAGTCCAAAAGAATTTAGAGACTGCCCTTTTCGTCCAAAACTCATAAAGATAATTACAATACAAAAAGTTTTTAAATCATGGTCAGCTATGGTTGCTTTTGTACAAAACGACTTACACTGTAAAGCAATTCTAGATACCATTACTAAAGATGTTCCTAAAGATCCTCTCGAGGAATTAAGAGCAAAGTCAACTGGGGTATAAGATGCAAAAAGTATTTAATCTAACATCCACGTTCAAATCAGAAGCTGTTGAAGACGGTAGTGTGATGATACGTGGTATGGCAAGCACTACTGCTTTTGATCGCGCAGGCGATTCAATTGATGCAGATGCTTGGACAAAAGGTGGTTTGCAAAACTTTGAAAAGAATCCCATTATTCTTTTTAACCATGACTACAATCGACCAATTGGTCGTGCGACAAAACTCACTGCAACAAAAGACGGACTACATATGGAGGCAAAAATTAGTAAAGCTTCCAAAGATGTAGCCGAATTAGTTAAAGACGGTGTCCTTGGGGCCTTTTCTGTTGGTTTCCGAGTCAAGGATGCTGATTATTTAGAGGAAACCGACGGATTAAAGATAAAGGACGCTGAGTTGTTTGAAGTATCGGTAGTATCGGTACCTTGTAACCAAGCAGCTACTTTTTCACTGGCGAAGTCTTTTGACTCCGATTCGGAGTATGAAGAATTCAAAAAAACTTTCACTAATAGTGACGGGGCGATAGTCCGAAAGGAGACAAATATGTCTGATGAGACACAACCATCCGTTGACTTGGAAGCTCTTGCTAAAAAAGTAGCTGAAGAAACAGCAGCTAAAATTGCAATGAAGCAAGCCGAGCAAAAGGCAGTTGAAGAGGCTGCCAAAAAAGAAGCTGAGGCCGTAGCGGAAGCTAAAGCTCAGGAAGAAGAGAAAGTTAAGTCTGCAATCAAAACTGGTATTGAAACTGGTGCTGAGCGCTTGCTTAAGGATCTCGAAGAAAAGCTTAATGCACAGTCGGCTGATACAGCTGAAATTATTAAGCAGCACGAAGAGGTGCTAAAAGAGAAGCAACAAGAGATTGAGCAAATGAGAACGTCTAAGCGCGTATTTGCAGATCGTTCTGGTACTCTTGATGCAGCAATTAAAGAGGAACTCCTCCATGCAAGCATTCTTGGTAAGGTTCTCAAGAAGCAAATTATCGAAACTCAGTACGGTCGTGAAGTAATTGAGAAAGCTGGTGTTGACTTCGGTAGTGCCACAACTTCTGCAAACATCGATGTTGCAGTAGCTTCAACTTTTGAAGAAGCTGTTAAGATCGAGCAGAAGATTGCTCCTCTCTTTAGAGAGATTCAGGTACAATCCGGTGCAACTGTATTGCCAATCATTCCTGACACTGAAAGTGCAAACTTCAATTCAGGTGGACTCAGTACAGCAGCTAACTTGTTGGAAGAGAAAGGTGCAAGTGATAACAACTTCACCGTTGGAAACATAATATTGAAAGCTCACAGATTGATTTCAGGAACCTTCTTGGATAACAATACTGATGAGCAAGTAATTGTTACATTGCTTCCAATACTTACTCCAGCTCTTGCACGTGCACACGCAAAAGCAATTGATGCTGCCATTATAGTAGGTAACTCTTCTATAGTTGGTATTTGTGGTGCTGCTGGTACAGACGGAAGTGGATCTTTCTTAGCGTTTGATTCAACTCTCGTAACTGACCCAGATGCTTCTGGTACTTCTGATGCTGTTACTTCTGCTAACTTACTCTCAATTCGTTCAGAAATGGGTAAGTTTGGTTTGAACCCAAGCGATGTAGCTTACATAGTGCCCGTTGACCAGTACTTCAACTTGATTGGAGACGCAGGATTCTCTGACGTTTCTGAAGTTGGATCTGAGCTCGCACTCAAGCGTCTTGGCGTTGTAGGAGCAATCTACGGATCTCCTGTAATTGCTACTGATGCGCTTGCAAGCAGCACAGGTGCGGGTGGTGCTGTAACAGGTACTGCTGCTGTTGCGGTTAACATTCGTAACTTTGTTATTCCTCGCCTTCGAGGTGTTAACATCGAAACTGATTACGAAGTTGCAAACCAGCGTACAGCGCTTGTTGCTTCACAGTCTCTCGGCTTTGCCGAACTGGAAGCGAAAGCTGGCGCTCACCCAGGTGACAATGGTTCAGTAAGGATTGAGTATCAGTAGATAACACTGATAGTCGTAATAATGACTCGGGGGAGGTTTTCCTCCCCCAAGTTTTTACTAAGGCACTTATGGCAGATTTAATTACGGTACAAGATTATAAAACTGCAGAAGGCATTACTCAACCAAAAGATGATGCCCGTTTAACTGTACTTGTTCCGTCTATAAGTGAATTAGTAAAGACTTACTGTGGAAATACTTTTGTAGATTTCTACTCGTCAAATAAGACAGAAACTTTTAATATTGATTGGAGCACATACATTGTGCAGCTTACTGAAAGTCCAGTTAACTCTATTGTAAGTGTAGAGGAAAGAGATAGCTATAGCGGATCTTATACAACACTCACAACAGGAGCATATGAATACTTTCTAAACTCTGAAACAGACAGTGTTTATAGAACAACAACTTCGGGTGGGTACAAAAACTGGCCCACTGGTGTGGGAGCAGTAAAAGTTGTATACACTGCAGGATACTCGGCTGTACCTTCAGATTTGAAATTGGCAGTTCTTGATCTTGTAACATACTACTTGAGAGACGAACATAAACAACGACAGAGTATTGCTGGAGCAAGTATCCAGAATCAGTCGAGCACAAGTCAGCGCAATAATGTGTCTTTTCCAGATCACATTAAAAGAGTGCTAGACTTGTATAAGAATTTTTAATGAGTAAGAGTGCTTTTCGAAAAGAAGTCTCAAAAGTTTTGCTGGAAAATTTTAATCGTAAAAGTGAGAAATTAGTTGCAGAAGCTTCAAGAATTCTTTTACAATCAGCGGCAGTTCAGCAATGCATAGTTTTAAAGACAAAACAAACTCATGCAATACAAGCAGGATTTGAAGCAGGAATAGCTCCAATTGAAATTACCAAAGCTCAAGGAACAAAGTATAGAAGAGAGCTTAAACAGTATATTAAAGGATTATCAAAACCTTTTCCTGAAAATCAAGCAGGTGCTGTATATTTTAAACAGTTAGTAAAAAGAAACAAACTAACTTTTGGTAGAAGTATTTTTTATGTACCTTTAACATTTGAGGGTATCAAAGAAAAGATACATGACTTTAATGAGTCTTTTTTAGAAAAACTCGAGAAGCCTCAAGCAAAGTATAATAAAGATGCTGCAGGATCAACGACACACTTAGATCATGGCGCTGATGGAACTGCATCAGGATTAGTTGGAGCAGCAACAGGATCAATACAGGCAGCACGAAGACAAGGCAAAGAAATAGACGAACAAGTATTTGAGCAAAACTTACGACTTGTTTTAGGACAAGGCATAAAATCACTTGCTGGAAAACGAATAGTTGCTCCTCTGATGAAAGTCCTTGTAGAAGCAAAACAACAAGTAACAAAGACAGGAGACTTAGAAGCTGGCTTAAGTATGATTCTTACTCCAGTGCTAGCAGGACTAAATCTTGGCAATGCAGCAGAAGAAAAAGCAATACAAGAAGCATTTTTACAAGCTGTTGAAATGACAATAACTGGCATAGATTATGCAAACTTAAAAGGCTCAAGTACTTTAAAACAAAAACTAGATGCTCTTTATACTCTAAATGTTACAAACAGATTAAGAAACAAAAAGAATGTAAAAATAAAAAATGCTTCAACAGCTGAGTTAAAAACTACAACAAAAGTTGAAGAGAAAGGAAAAGAAGGAAAGCAGCACAGAGTAAAAGCTCCAAGAGTAAGAGGAAGAGCAGCAAAAAGAAGACAAAGTACGAAAGGAGGTCAAGGCAACTCATTGTTTTCAATGGTAGCACTTATTAATCAAAAGCTCCCACAAACTGTTAGAAAAAATATGAGAGAACCAGCCTTAGTAAATAGATCAGGTAGATTTGCTGAAAGTGTAAAAGTGACAGATGTTAGTCAAACTCAAAAAGGATTTCCAAGTCTGGGATATCAATATGCAACTAGACCCTATCAAGTATTTGAAATGGGAAGAGGATCTCCTCCTTGGGCAACTCCGGATAGAGACCCTCGTAGATTAATAGAAGGATCAATAAGAGAAGTAGCAGCTACTTTGGCAATGGGAAGATTTTACACTAGGAGACTATAATGGCAAACGAAAGGTTGTATACGTCTCGTAGATCAGGAATAACAAAAGCACTTGCAGAAGTATTAGGAAAGATTGATGGTAGAGGACTATATAAACAATCTGTTGCTGAAACAAGTCCAAGACTGAAATTTTGGGATGAAGTAGAAGAATTTCCTGCAATACATTTAAATGCAGGATCAGAAACTAGAGAGTACCAAACAGGTGGTTACAAAGATAGATTTTTAAATGTAACAGTACGTTGTTATGTAAACCAAGAAGACTCAGTAGAAGCGCTAGATGAATTACTAGAAGATGTCGAAACGGTTCTAGAAGAAAACAGTCAACTACTTTACAACGATAGAAATGGGTTGGAGCAAAAAACTCAACAAATCACAATAGTTAGTATTGATACTGACGAAGGTGTGTTAGATCCTCTAGGCGTAGGTGAAATACTTATAGAGGTTCGCTACTAGGAAAATGCTGGCACGAACAAACGTTCACGCCCAAGTCTTTTCAAGTTCATAGGGAGATAATCTATGGCAGAACAATTATACTTTAGCCGCGACACGAGGATGTTTCTTCAGTTTCGAAACACAACTGACAACACTGAACTAGCGGCAGATTTAGGAAAAGGGGCTTTGTGGGAAATACCTATTCTTGACGGATATAGCTTCTCACAAACAACAAATACCTCAGAGATAGCTCTGAATGAAATGGAAAGTAGTGCTGGTGTAAGTAGGCGTGGTCGTCGAATGTTCACAGACTCTCTTGCTCCTGCAGAGTGGTCTTTCAGTACATATATTCGTCCATTTAAATCTTTAGCAGGCTCAGTAGCTTCAGGAGTTAAAGCAGCAGACTCAGGCAATGAAGTACACGCAGTAGAAGAGGCTCTTTTTGCTTCCATGTTTGGAGCAGATACTTATAGCTCTACTCAATTTACTCGCGCAACTAATGCGGTGAGCGGAAACGTTCTTATACCCGCATCAACAAAAAGTGTTATTACAATTCAAGAATCAAACAGATCAGCTCTGCAGTCTTTTGTTTTATACTTCTTGATTGATACTGATACTACAAATCCTCTTCTATATCGATTACCAGAAGCAATTGTAAATGAAGTTACCGTTGAGTTTGATGTAGACGGAATTGCTACTCTAAACTGGAGTGGGTTTGCAAAGGAAATTCAAGATCGAACTGCTAATGTTAAAACAAACTCAGGTACAACTGTTACAGTTGCAAATGCTCACGGAACTAGCGAGAATTTAGCATTGGGTGATATTATCATTGATACTGCGAATAGCAGAGCGGTTCATATTGCAACTAATGTGGCTTCAACAAATGCAACACTTTTACAAGCAATTGACGAAGCAACTACAAGCACACAGAACTTTATTCGTAATCGATTGACTGCTGTATCTATTGAAGCAGCAGATCAAGCTGACAAAGCTGCAGGAACGTTCCCAGGAGCAAGTGCAACTATTTCAGCAATTGATACTACAAATGAAGTTATTACTACAAGTGCTGCGCATGGATTTTCAACAGGTGATCGAGTAAACATTACTGGATGTACTGGTAATACTGACTTGAATGGAACACACCATTTTGTGCGCGTAGGTGATCAAACAGGAACTTATGGGGGTACTACAAATGCAACAACTGAGTTTGCTTTGTTTGACACTGAAACAAATGCGCTTAACTTAGGAAGTGCAACTGGACTAGTCGCAATTGGTACAGGTAGTTATGACGCAAATACTGGCACAGCGTTTAATGGTAAGTATTCTCTTACGCTTACAGGTGGTAGTTTTAATGTCGGAAACAACATTACATACTTGGTACCAGAAGAACTTGGTGCAATTAACAAACCACTTGAACACGTAACTGGTACAAGACAAGCAACAGGTAATGCTACTTGCTACTTGACTCTTGAAGATAGTGATATCGGAGAGAACGGTACTTCAAGACAGTTCTTTAACGATCTTGTTAGTACAAGTGCAATGGCAAAAGTTGTAAACAAATTCAAAGTTATAATGCACATTGGTGGTACAGCAGCTACTGCAAATACTACTGACCCGGCATTGAAGATAGTTTTCCCAACAGCTCATATTGAAGTGCCAACACACTCAATCGAAGATGTAATTTCGCTGGAAACAAACTTTACAGCACTACCAACAGACTTTGGATCTGCAGATGAAATATCCTTAATTGAATATTACCCACCTGCTAGTTACTAAACATAACTAAGTTACGAAAAAGGGGCTTCGGCTCCTTTTTCTTATACTTCGAAAAAAATAATTCTTGACATTTCGTCTGAAGTTTCGTATAATTTAACTTTCAAATAAGGACTATATTCATGGCAGAAGAAAAGAAACCACCCGTATCATTAGCGAGTCTTATGACTCCAAGTAAGACAGTAGAAATTAACTATCCTGGTCGCGCAGGGATGAAAGTTAAACTCTGTTATCTCGCAAGAGAAGAACTTGTAAAACTTCGAAAGCGTTGTTTATCTACAAGATGGGACAAGAAGAGCAGACAGCCGATTGAAGAAATGGACGATGATAAGTTTATTGTAGAATACTGTAAGGCAGTAATAAAAGGCTGGTCAGGTTTAAAATATCGCTACCTAGAAGAGCTTCTTTTGGTAGATATTAGCGATCTAAAACCGGATGATTGCTTGCCCTACACTCCAGCAAACGCTGAACTATTGATGAAAAATGCTAACGACTTTGATACATGGGTAACAGAAACAGTAGGTGACCTAGAAAATTTTACTGGGAACAAGTAGAAGAGTTAAAACGTCTACTTGATAAGTATGTACAAGAGTCCAGCCAGCGAATAGATTACGAAAAATATCTTCGTATATGTGAACAAATGGGGCAGATGCCGGATCCTAAGAAAATGCCACTTGAAGTATCAGATTTTCCTGATGAAGTTCAAGTGGCATTTTTTGTGTTTAATCTTTTATCAGATAGATGGGATGGACAATCAGGAACATATTTAGGAAAGGACTGGACGCAGTGTCCACAACTATTTGAATTATATGAATTGGAAGATAGAAGAACAGTTCTTTTTATTATGAAACTTTACGAAAGTTTAATTATTCAGCAAAGACTAAAAGATCAAGAGCAGCGACGCAAAGCAGAGGAACGCAGAGCAAAGCAAGGGGGTAAAAAGTATACCCATAATGTTAGAGGCTAATGGTTAAAAAGACAAAAATTGAGATAGAACTCGAAGTTGATGATAAAGGCACCACAAAAAAAGTTTCTCAAAACTCGAAAAAACTTGGAGAAAATCTAGGTAAAACTGCTGATGGTGCACAAAACACAAGAAAGCATACTGATGACTTAAGCAAGTCTACTAAAAACCTTGATAGAAATATGCGTGGAACGGCAAAAATGTCGTCCAACACGACAAAAAACTTTTCTAAACAGCAACAAGGCATGGGTGGACTTGTAGGTGCATATGCAACTCTTGCTGCTCAAGTTTTTGCCGCTTCAGCTGCTTTTCAATTTTTATCAAGTGCTAGTGATATTCGAAATCTTATCTCAGGGCAAGAGGCACTAGGATCGGTTACAGGAACAACCTATAAAACAATAACAAACTCAATTATTCAAGCAACAGATGCACAGCTAAAATATGCTGAGGCAGCCCGTGGTGCAGCTATAGGTACAGCAGCAGGACTATCTTCTGGTCAACTCTCTGCTTTAGGTGAAGCAGCTAAAAATGCATCCTTTGCATTAGGACGAGATTTAACAGACTCTTTTAATCGTCTGATACGTGGTGTAACAAAAGCAGAACCCGAACTCTTAGACGAACTCGGTATTATTCTTCGCCTAGAGACTGCTACTGAAAAATATGCTGCAAAAATAAATAAAACTGTTAAAGACTTAAATTCATTTGAAAGAACACAAGCAGTTGCAAATGAGGTTTTAAGTCAAGCAGAAAGAAAATATGCAGCTATTGCAGAGCAGATGGATCCCAATGCCGCTGCACTTGCACAATTCGCAAAATCTTTTGATGAGCTTGTAAACGTTTTCAAAATAGGACTATTAGATGTATTGACTCCTGCACTTAATTTTCTTTCAAAAAATACTGAAGCACTTGCAGCAACTATGGCATTGGTTGCAGTTCCTATTGTTAAGTCAATCATCCCCAATTTAGCTTTAATGGCAAAACAAGCAAAAGTAACTGCAAGAGCAAATAGTATTGCTGCTGCTCGTTATAAAAGAGAAGTTGGAGAGCAGAAAGAAGCACTACTAAAATTTATACGAACTGAAGAACAAGCTGCTGCAGCTTCAAAAAAAGCTTCACAAGATATTTTAAAAAGCAAAGAAGCAAGCAGCGGATTAGATTATCTTCGAGGTGATGAAGCTGGAAGCAAAGCTGGTGCTAAATCAATATTAAATGCTGCTCGTAAACAAATGGATGAAGCAGGAGAGATTACAAGTGGCAAATTAGAAAATATTACAGCGGAAGGCTTGGAAATTTTAGAAGATAACTATGATAAAATGGACAAGAAAACAAAAACCTTCTCCAAAAAAACTGTATTTTCTCTGAGTTTTATTAACGCAGGTTGGAAAGGTATAGTGCTGGGTATGCAAACTGCTTGGACAAAAGGTTTAAGTTTTATGTTGGGAGCAGCCAGACTTGCAGCAATAGGAATTAATGTAGCTTTAGGAGGCTTAGCAGCAATCGGAGCAATCACAATGCTCGCATCGGTTGCAAAAGAGATATACAGATATTTTGTCCCTCTTAGTGCAAAAGAAAAAGAAAATATAAGTATTGTTGAGGAGTTGACTGATAAATATGAAACACTTACTGAAGAAATGGGGCGAAATGCTGAAGCACGAAGAAGTTTACTAGTAGGTAGCGAAGTTCAGCAAAATGTAGGTCAAACTTTACAAGGAGTCGACGTAGGTTCTTTAGTTCAAGATATAAATGCTTTAAGCACTGTTGATCCAGACACCGAAGGTTTTGAAGCTCAAAGAAAGAAAATATCAGAAATTTCAGATCTTTTAGTAGATATCGACCCACGATTTGAAGCTCTTCGAGAAGAGTTTACGGAAAATGGTCGTATCAGCTTAGGTACTGCTCAAAACATGGAAAAAGTTTCAAATGAACTTATAAATTTAGGACAAGAATTATCAAAATTACCAGAGTTAATGAATGAGGCATCAGAAGCTTTTCAAAATTTATTAAATGTTGGAATTACAGAAACTCCTTTATCTAAGTTTGTAGATGCTCAAGATAAGTTAATTAAAGGAATAAAGTTAAATATAGGGTCAACTACAGCTACAGTAAATGCACAAAAAGCTGACATAAAAGCTCAAACCGACCTTATAAGAGAACAGAAGGACCTAGAGAAGACTGTATTTGGTGTTGTTACAGGGTATGGTCAAATGAGCGAACAAGAGCAAGAAGAGACCCGCTCTAGAGTAATGAGGGGTACGAGCGGTAAGCAAGGTTCGCG
>CEQN01068530.1_pt1 | contig 10469 bp, 2 predicted proteins | sample 427011 | NCBI WGS metagenome assembly CEQN01 (sample SAMEA2621277, study PRJEB7988) | marine metagenome | biome: marine biome (ENVO:00000447); feature: deep chlorophyll maximum layer (ENVO:xxxxxxxx); material: "saline water (ENVO:00002010), including plankton (ENVO:xxxxxxxx)" | depth 120 m
AATATATGACTTATGGAATCGCATTATCTTATAATTACAAATTTACCTATAAATTTTTCGTGCTCGTATCCAGGAGTCTTATTTTCAACTGCAAAAACATAAAGGCCTGGAGCAACCTCTTGATTATTAATCGTCCTTAAATCCCAAAAAAGATTACCATCATCAACACTTTCATAATTGAGAGTATTTACCTTTTCTCCAGAAACGGTATAAATATGAATACTACACTTCTGAGGAAGATGAGTAAATCGAATACTTCTAACAAATTCTGTTTCATTGAAACCGCTGTGCATTATGTATGGATTTGGAACAACTTTTATATCATTAGATATTCCTTGTGTAGGTCTAGCACCAGAAACCACTTTGACTAAATTTTTATCATTTTCATTTCTTCCAATTCCTGTTTCAATTGATGCATATCCATCAGGAGCAGCAAACTGAAGAGGATTTGCACTATTTGGAGAAGTTTGATTTATTCCTAGCTCAGGAATAAATACTTCATTTTCTGCAGGAGCTATTCCCATGTCAAACGCAGTAACAGCATACGTATATTCATATCCATCAATTACATTGTCATCTACAAATGAGTATCTAATTCCTATTTCTTTTTCACAATCTAAAACACATTCCGAATAATCTTGTTCTGAAGTAGGATTAAATACTAAAGGACAATCAAGATTGTCATCACAAAAACGACTACTATCATGACTACAACATCCTACTACCTCAGTTGCATTACAATCACCTAAAGCATTTTCACCTTTAATTAAATTATGGGGGTCGTATCCACAAATATTATAGCCTCTAATATCGGGCTCACCATCCTCATCTCCACCATAAAGTGAATCATCGCAATCTACAATTCCAAAAACAGGAGAATATGTATTTTGAGAAGCATCAGAGAGATTAAGATGAGTTTCTTGCGAAATCTGATCATTGCAAGCTGATACACAAGCTGTCCAGGCGCCATCTTTACAATTTTCATATTCAGCATTAAATTCATTTTTACATACAATTTCACAATCTAAGTCGCCATGACAATTTTGTTTACACACATTACAATAAATATTTAAATCGCACTGAGCCTCCAAGCAACCATCATAACAATCATTTTTTACATAATATTGAGGAACAGAAATACTACACTCTCCATGGTAATCATTAGAAAATGTGCAATGATTAATATCTTGCTCTGAAGTTAAATGATACTGAGCATAAGGCCTCCAGCTATCTGGATCATTCACATCATATAAATCTGTAGCTGGGTCGCCCCATGTTTCTCCTCCATCTAAACTTTTATATATATTATAACCCTCAAAATCTGAATATCCAGTAACAACGTCATTAGAAATTTCTGCATTATTATCCCAATGAATTTCAATGAGATGATGCTGATCAGAGCCATCAAAATTATTAGAAACATTATCATCTCCAAATGTTGCTGAAACATTAGGAGTATCTGGAGCATTATATCCTTGATAATGACTGTTATACATCAGCTGAGCAAAAGTTGCATTTGAAATTAGGTCTTCTTTATCTTCACCCCAAATAATACAAAATGAAAATGGAGCCTGCTCACCAACTTCAAGCGTAAATGGGCCAGAACTCATCATAAGAACACAATCAAGTCCATCTGGAGTTGTCGTAAAAAAATCAGTTTGAGCTAAACCTTCTAGAGAATCAAAGTGAGGATTTAAGTCTTGAGGCAAATCTGTTGATGGAGTTGCTGTATGAAAAAACCAAAATTTTTCATCTGCAGACAAGTTTGTTGTATCTCCTGACATGACTTTATACTGAATTTCTTCTTTATTTCTTGCTTGTTCAGAGCCTGGATCACCTGCACAACATCCAGCATCTCCTTCACGCTGAACAACTCCTGGTCTATTATACCAATCAAACCAATGCCAATCTGTCATTTTCAATTTATCACCTGGATATAAATCTGCAAAACCGTCACCATTTAAATCTACTGATTCAGTTGCATATGGAGAATCAAGAAGCTGGGTAGCAACAATACCTACATCAATCGTATTTCCATAAAAATCATAATCATAAATCTCAGCAATACTAACTCTTAAAGTATCGCCATTCATAACCTCGCATCCCTCAGGAACTATATCAGGATTTTTGCAATCATAATATTCCATAAAATCATCATTATTAGTATGTATACCTGTGCTTCCAAATTTATTTGCTGTGACAACATCTGCATCCATATAAAAGCCCATAGAAACATCTCTGTAAGTAAAACCTTGCCCATTATTTAATTTTGTACCATCTGGCATTACCATGGCATCCCCGCAAATAAGATTTCCATCAGAATCAGTGACATATTCTTTATTTTGAGATCTATCCCGTTCAAAAGCGCACCAATTATCACCACTTTCATTTCTCACCTTTAAAGTAACAAAAATTATATCTTCAGCAAAAGAAACTGCGTAAGAATGAGCCGTAGCCATAACTTTTAAGCCTAAGGGATATCCTCTACCCTCATGGTACTCATTATTCTCAGACCTATTACCTCTATGAGCCCAGCGATCATCAAACTCCATATATACATCTGTATCTGATATAAATCTGTCAGTAAGGACCCAGCAATCATCATTCCATCTTTGCTGAGGCCAACATCCAGTTTCCTCTGGAGAATAAGCATCTGCATAAGTGCCTGGCCACTTTGGAACTAAATTACCCTCATCATTGTATGCTGTTGGCCAAGTATTAGAATTATCGCTATGAGCTAATAGCGGAAATCCTTCCGGATCTAAATAATTTATATCAGAGAACAAATCATCTTCATTTACAAGCGTATTATGCGTGTTTTCTTTTGAATCCCATGTTGCATGCCAATCTGTATTCCAACTTGGGCTAAACCTAGTAAACCAAGACTCAGACATTGTAGCACCATAATATTCATAAATATCGTCGTTTGTCCACTCTTCATTGTCTTCACCGTATTTATATAAATCATAACTACCAGGATTATGCTCATCAAGGGCCGGTCTCTTTGCCCAGGGATGAACAAGCCCTACCCCTTTTGGAGATATATTGCTGCCATATACATTTGAATTATTAGGATTAACAGTAACCAAATCACTTAAAGGCAAGCTAATTAGCAGCTTATTATTTAAATCATCCAAGCAAAACTGATTTATATCTGAAAAATCACAAGGGATTTGATTTTGGTTAGCAGAACCAGGAGATATAAGCTCTTCTCCAAGAATACCTCTATCTTCTTGCGTGTCAAAAACAACATCAACAAAATTTTGGTTAGAACACCCCGCATCTTCACACCATGAAAGATTTGGATTTGAATTGCTATTATCAAAATATGCATCATTTGAACACCATATCACATAATCGCCATCAGCTTCAGGGCAAGCAGGATTTTCATCGAAATTAATCCAAGAGTAATTTGAAGAATAGCTATGGCCCGGGACCCCTGCCATAAAAGCTACAGCTGGCAAATAAGTATAATTTCCCCAAAGTCCAGCAGGGTGATAATCCCAATCTATAAACCTCCCATAATTAGTAATTGCTGCCTGCGCCTTTCCTTTCAATAAATATCCTTTCGCTCGATCATTCATCGGGTTCGTTGGGAAGCCCCAGTCTCCAACTTTTCCAAATGAGTTTGGACTCGATGAGGAGTTAAAAGATGGTATTGAAGTATTGCTCTTTTCAACTTTCTCAGCAGCATTTAAATTAAACGCCCCAAAACTTAAAATTATAATAAGATAATATTTATAAATGCAATTATTCAAAATCAATCCTCACAAATATATTTACTTCTCTTGCGCTTGAATACATCCAAGGTCTATCCCAATAAGAACCAGACACTTCATCCGTTATTCCAACCTTTCTATCATAATACTCTCCAGGATAATCTGCATTTCCAGTTATTCGATGAATATCTACGGGATAAGGTTTATCAAAAAGATTAAAAACATTTACACCAAGTAAAAGACCATGCTTTTTAATCTTAAATTCTTTAGATAATGATAGATTCATAGTGACTGTTGCAGGAGCTCTTTTACTATATTTATTTAACAAATCATCCTTAGGGTCACTACCTTCAAAAATAATTGGAGTATATGGCTGTCCCGATTGATAAAATCCAGTTAAACCTGCATTTAGACCCCAGGGTAGCTTAGTTGTATATAAAGAAAGAGTTAAATCATGAGTCCTGTCATATGGCATTAAAAATTCTTGCTGAGCAGCGTCTTGTTCAACGGCTCCAAAAGCCTCTGAATCATATTCACTACTAGCCTTTGCTTTAGAATATGTATATTGAATTGTAGTATTAAATAAACTTCCTCGATTTTCTACTGTAAAATCAAATCCAATAGCATTACCAAAATCTCCATTTTTAGCTACCTTAAACTCATATATTCCAGAGTTATATGAACTTGCTGTTGTTAACTGATCCATGGCTTTCACCCAAATACCTGCAGAAAAAGCCCATTTTCTTGAAAATTGAACATTAAATGCAAGCTCATAAGACTGGGTTCTGCCCGCTGTCATGGTTGCATTACCAATACTTGAATTTTCTTGCCCTGCATCAATAAATGCCTGCTCAGGGTCTTCAAGTTTATTTACATTTCTATAAATAAATTCATATATAGGAGTCTGATAGTATAATCCATAATTAAAAGTAAATGTCGCCCCATCGCTTATAACATGACTAATTCCTATTCTAGGACTTATTTTATATAGCCATTCAGATGGCTTAAAAATAACATTTGAATAATTATTAGTTTCAATAATGCTATCTGTAGTTGGCTCGCCAGCATCTCTTTGATCATTTGAAGTCATTTGCTCCGATTCTAAATCAGGAGTATAAATAAGCAAATTATCATCACTATATATAAAGCACTCATCACTGCTACAGTCAACATCAAAGCCATATCCTTCGTAATCATACATATAAGAGTTTGGATCACTCGGGTCATAATCTTCATTATACAGCGGCCTTTGATTATCATATATAAGCGCAAACACATCTCTACCACTTTGATTTAAACCAGTATCTATCTGGTAATAATCGCCAGGACACATTGGATCCCCTTCAGGATTCAAGTCATTTCCGCAATCAAAATAAAAATGAGGATTATAAGGAGTAAAATTGCCACTTGGGTCAGCCCAAATTTTTGAATTATACTGAACTGCATCCAATCTAATCCCAGCATTTATCACCATCCAAGGCACTTCAAAAGTATTCTGAAAATATACTGATAGCTCTTCAGGCTCAACAAAATCATTCCAAGCGCCATCTCCATTAAAATCATCATAAGGCTCACCACTTTGATACTCCGATAAGCCGGTACACGGATTTACATAATATCCAGGGCCATCCCAAAGCCCATTCCCTTCACCAAAATCAGGCTGACCACACTCAGACCACAAAATATAATCTAGCCCATCAACACCTAGGTCATCATATCTTTCAGAGAATCTTTGAGAAAAAGCAGCTTCATCATCCCAAGGAAATTGAACTTCAAAATAATTTAGTTTATGCGTTTTGTAATCAATACCCACTCTTGTTTTCCATTTAGAGGTTACTTGATTTGTATAATCAAACCTTACTTCTTGAGTCCGAGCTGTCGAAACACTATAAAACTTATCACTTCCACCAAAAACCTGCCCTTCAGTAAAATCATAAAAGAATAGAGGGTCCCATAAAAAGAAAGTTGAAGAACTATCAGGCCCTGCTGTATAATAATATAAATCATCTGTTCCTGAATTTAACGTCATATATGGATCCAAACCTTCCCTATATAAGTATGCACCTTCAGCATCCCAAAATTTTTCATAATCTGCGTACATTTCAGGAGTGAGCCAATATGAGCCATCCCTATAAATTGAAGTCTCAACTAATTCTGGGCCATCCCATACTCCGTAGCCTGGCTGACCAGGTAATTGAGAATCTTCCCATTCTTCTCCCTGATCCCATACTCCATTTTGATTGTCATCAGTAAAAGATTCTGCTACCCTCCAATTGTAATTACCTGGAACAGGAGCTCCATAATACCATCCACTCGAATAATCAATTGGACCATTACCATCTCTATAATCATAATGAGTAAAATCACCATTGTTAGTTGTATGGAATGGTTTTATGTTAGCATTGTAAGGGTCAGAATAAGATGCTGTCCCAGCTGGGTGGGTCCATTCATACCAGTCTGGCAATCCATCATTATCGCTATCTTGCCACCTTACGCCAATAAACTGATCTTGGACAAAATCTGAAATTCTTAAAGTATAAAATGATTTTTCATTAATCGTATGATTAAATTCTAAAGCTTTTCTTTCCGTATCTCTAAAGATTTCATTTTGTCCATCATTCCAATATAAGAAATTGGTCTTAAATCCTTTTCTGTGAGCTTCTACATTCCAATAAGATAACGTCAATTTCAATTGACTTGTAATATCGTAAGTTAATTTAGCAAAATAATCTGTTGTGTTATCAAACCCAAAGCCCTTAAAACCTTCCGTATCATCCCATGGAGCAACATAGGAATACTTCATCTGATCCCAATTTGGGTCGGTATTTCTTAAATCATTTAAATCATTTAAAGTGAAGTACTTATCTCTTTCATAATTATGAGTAATATTATCAAATTCATAAATTTGATATGCCCCTGATGAAGTCTGCTGACCAGAAAACCATAGTTTAATCTTCTTAAAAAATGGAATAGGCCCACCTAAGCCTATATTATAATCATGATAATCTCGAATTTCATCATACCTGCTACCTAATGCTTCACCTAACATACTTGTTTCATATTGGAATTTATATGCAAATGAATTTGTCCCAGACATAGTATGGTAATTTGAAACTGCAGACATTGCATCACCATATTCAGCATTAAATCCACCAGGCTGCCAATCAAATTCTCTAATTGCAAACTTATTTAATCGAGTTCCATTACCTATTCCACCATATATAGGATTACGAATATACATTCCATCAATCATATATGCAATTTCTCCAGATCTACCACCTCTAACATGAACCTCCTCCAAACCTCGATCTTCATGGTCAGGAATACCTTGCAACCTACTCTCTACCCTCACAACACCTGACTGCAAATCATATAATTGAGATACATCTCGTATTGGCAATGTCTCTATTGCCTCTTTACCTATAGTTACTTTTTTAGAAGTTGACCCTTTTTCCACTAAAGCCTTTTCCGCGGAGACGTAAACCACCTCGCCCTCTAAAGTTGCCTCAGGAAGAGAAACATTAATCCATTTAGTTTGATCCATGACAATAGAAACATTTTCAAGAACTTTAGTCTGATAACCAATCATTTGTATTCTTATTTCATAGGTATTGACAGGAACATTTAAAATAATAAAATTACCATCAATATCAGCAGTTGTACCTTTAGATAGAGAGGGGATATAAATTTGCGCTCCAACTAAAGCTGACCCCTCGTCATCAGAAATTTTTCCTCTAATTGTACCATCAGTTCCTGAAAAAACAAAATTTAGAATAACGCCAATTAATAAAAATCTATATTTAAATCTTAACCTATTCATTAGGAACCTCTACTCTTTGGATACCTAAAGTTGGAGTAATTTTAAATGGAGAAAAATTAAAATCATCAATATTATTAAAGTCTTCTATTTCAATAACATTATTTCCAAAAATATTGCCTCCAGAGCTTACATTTAAAGCCGTTGCTGGATCTTTATATTCAATGCTAGAGATTTGTATTGGTCCTGTAGATATAAATGGCAAAGCATCCCAAAATATTTTTATATCTTGCTTTACAAGCTTATAACCAGGTTTAAAATATGATTCACTTATCAGCTTATATTGCACACCCGAACCTAATGAAGTGGTGGTTATTTTTCTTGTAACAAGCAAACAATCTGTAATAACATTGATTGGATCGCTTGAACAAGACCCCGCCATATCAGGCTCGCAAACTTCTCCTGAAGGACAATCATCATCAGTTTCACAAGATGATTGACTTAAGCTGCAAAACTCAGGCCAATCACACCAATAAGCATCTTGGGTTTCGCATTCTGAAATTGATAAAGCTTCATAACAATTAGGATCTAGAACACTGTTCTTCAATTGAACATTAGACCTATCTACTAAATATTCCTTTTGAATTTCATAATGTGCTGTATCTGTTATCATTTCATTCAATGAAAAGAATGATTGACCCTCAATAAGATTTCCATTATAAGTATAAATTACTGTATCTGCCTCCAACCTATCTAACTGCCAATAAAGCTCTGGAGGATAGTCGTTCTCATCTAAAGCAGTTGGAATAGCTGCATCTGGATTGAAATGAAAATAAGGATGAATCAATTTCACTATATATCCATCTCCATCTTTATAAAAATGATAATCATAATCAGACTCATTATCTGCATTTAAATACTCTGTTTTCATAATATGAAATTCATTCGCAATACTTGAATAAAGATTGACAAGCTCCAAGTTTGACATTGAAGATGATAAATTTTGATTATCTGAAAAAACTATTTGATCCAAGACATTCTTAGATTTTACAGTAATCTTATTTTTAATAATTGGCTCAGATGTAATAACAGTTATCTTCCTAAGCGAATCCAGCATTGCAAAGACCTTGTCACCCCCTTCTGGACTACCATCATTGTAATCCAAAGTTTTAGTAATTATATATGAAGCTTCAGAATCATTTGAAGCATAACTTGCGTAAGCTGATTGATTAGAATAATAGACATTGTAATCAACGATATCTCCTGTTGATGAATCTATATATTCTTTAGAAATCTCACCAGAATCAAAACAAGAATCACCTTCACTGCCTAAAGAATTTAAATCACATGTATTGCATGTTCCAGAACAATTATCTCCATTAGGGTCAGAATTTATAGACCATCTGTCATTAACGCAGACGCCGCCAGGGGAGCAATCGACCTGCCCACTACAATCACAATCAGCATCAATATTACAGGATACTAGAATATCATTACTACAGTACTTATCTTGAGGATTGAAATTTTGATTATTTAAATCATTTGGATTTTGACTAGACCAATCGCATGTGTCACTGGAATCGTCCCACAAACAACCAAAATAAAGACAACATTCTTCTTCAGATCCCGAAAAACCATTTGAACAAGTTCCATAATCATAAGGAGATCTATTAGATGCAATAATATCAATTAGTGTAATGGATTGATCATTGTTTAAATCAGAAAAGTTCTGCTCTCCATTTCCATTTGCAGAATAGTTATCGCAAGGAGGGACATCATTTAAATCATCATCCCCATCCGTATCAAAAAATTCACATAAGCACCCCCCGCTTCCATCTTCTAGCTCATCAAAGCAGCCATCAGAACCTGTATCAAAAAAATCAAATGAAGTATCAAGCCTATCAAGATGCAATGGAGACCCACTTTCATAAGATACAATCAAATTATTTGGCTGCTCAGATAATTCATACAAATCTATATAATCGCAAAATGGACTGCAATCAGATTCATTGTAATATGTTTCGACATTGTCCCACTTTCCATTTCCAGCATCACAGAATGTAATTGTTTGCCCATTTATGTTTTGCTGAGACACCTGATAACACCCTGGATGATTAGCTAATGATTCGTTTGAATCTGGGCGGTTATTACAATTTCTATCTTCAAAAGGCTCATAATTAGTACCAATTAAACTCCACATCTGATCATTATTTTGGTCAAAATAATACTCTTCATCTGTATAAATCCCATTACCTCTATCGCAAAATGCCATTTCATACTGCATATTATCTGAATCGCCAATTTCACTAAAATCTATTATAGTATCTGAAATATCAACTTGGCATGTCGATGTTGCTCTATCATCATTTAAAGATAAGTTCCAGCAATATTCATCCATAGTCGTTGTAACTTGATTTTTAACGCACGATGTCGAGCATAAATTATTCTCATCCACATTAAATTCAATTTGGCTATCCCAATTAGCGCTACTGCCAGTACAATTTTGGCCATCCCATTCAGCTTCAATCCAGGAAGTTCCCACCCAGCTGTCACAAGAATTAGAAACCCAGGTCCCATTATTCAATTGACTTTCGCAGCATTCTTGTTCAGTTAAAGATAAAGGATCACCGCTGCAACCTATTGAATTATTTATACAACATTCTGATTCAGAGAGCGAAGAGTTATCTGAACAGGCATCCACCAAGCACCACTCTTGAAATGAATCAGCATAATTATTATCATTATCAATATAGTATTTTGTAAAAATAACATGCTCTTCATCATCTTTTCTATAATTATCATTGCAATCAGTCTTAGATCTAAACATTAAATTTTCACTATAACTTTCTTTAACTAAATATTCAACTTTCCTCCTTGATCTTAATGCATTTCCATTTAAAGAATCGAAAACCGTAGAATCACGCTTAACTTCTTCATTAATATCAAGTAAAACCAAATTTCCAAATAAATCATTATAGAGAACAGTATCAATC
>CEQN01165121.1_pt1 | contig 10442 bp, 10 predicted proteins | sample 427011 | NCBI WGS metagenome assembly CEQN01 (sample SAMEA2621277, study PRJEB7988) | marine metagenome | biome: marine biome (ENVO:00000447); feature: deep chlorophyll maximum layer (ENVO:xxxxxxxx); material: "saline water (ENVO:00002010), including plankton (ENVO:xxxxxxxx)" | depth 120 m
ACTATCTGAAAGTCATCTAAATTCAAATAATACATATAAGGTGAAGGATTAATAGTTCTCAATGATCTATATACATGAAAAGGGTGAGCAGAAGTCTGTTTAGAAAATCGTTGCGAAACTACAACTTGAATTACATCTCCCTGAAAAACATATTCTTTTGATTTAAGGACCATATCTTGATGATAATTTGGAGCCATATTAGATTGAACTTGAGTATTAGAAGAACCTGAAGATCTTGGTATTTGCATGGGATCTAATGGTTTATTTAATCTTTCTACAACTAAATCAATTTTTCGGGTAGCCTCTAAATAGGACTCTTCTAAATTTCCTTCAACGTGTGCTAAACTAACAACTTGAATTTTATGCCTAACATGGTCAAACACTAAGAACGTTTTTGTAATCATTAAAATTGACTCGGGCAGTTCTAGTGGATCATTTTCTGCCATTGGTAAATTTTCAAAATATCTTACTGTTTCATAACCTAAATACCCTACTGCCCCTCCATAAAATCTCGGTAAGTCTTCGGAATCAACTAGCTTATATTTTGAAAGGATTTCTTCTACCAAAACTAGTGGGTCTACTTCCCCATCTTTTTGATTCTTACCCGTCACTATAATAGATTCAGGTTCAGTACCTATAAAACTATATCTAGCAATCTGTTCTCCGCCTTCAACACTTTCTAACAAAAATGAATAAGGAGGTCTTGCAACTTTTAAATATGCTGAAACTGGAGTTTCTAAGTCAGCATCTATTTCTTTATAGATAGGGATGAGATTCCCTCTTGAAAGAAGGGCTTGAGCATCAATTAAAGATGGGGTGTACACAATCATAGTCTCCTTTGAATATCATTACGGGAATAGTAATCCCATCTTATCTTTAACAGATTTAAGTTTATTAGAGGCTAAATCATTAGCTTTCTCGGCACCCACTTTAAGCATTTTATCTAATTGTGAAGTATCGTTTACTAATTCTTCATATTTATTTCTAATAGGGGTTAATTCATTTATAACAATTTCTGCAACTGCTTTTTTTAAATCTCCATACCCTCTTGCAGATTCAAAATCTTTAAGGACTTCTTCTTCAGATCTCTTAGTAATACTCTTATAAATACCTAAAAGATTGTTTACTCCCGCTCTTGAAGGATCCTCAGAAAAAACAATCTCGTTAAATGAGTCAGTCACTGCCCTCATAAAAGATCTTTCAATTTCTTTTGGTTCATCTAATATACGAATAGCATGACCTCGAATGTGCGAGTAACTTTTAGACATTTTCACATTAGGGTCATTTAACCCCATTACCCTTCCCGCAACCTCTGGAATAACAGGGTTTGGAATAATAAATGTATCTCCATATACCCTATTAAATCGAGCTGCAATATCTCTAGCAAGTTCAACGTGCTGTTTTTGGTCATCACCAACTGGAACTTCATCCGCATCATATAGCAGTATGTCCCCTGCCATTAGAACTGGATAATCAAGTAATCCAACTGAAACTCTTTCTTGAGATTTAGATTTATCCTTAAATTGTGTCATCCTTTCTAACCATCCAATAGGAGTTACACAATTTAATAACCAACAAAGCTCTGCATGAGCTGGCACATGACTTTGAACAAAAAGAGTAGATTTATCAGGATTTATACCAGACGCAAGTAATATAGCGGCTAGTTCTCGTGTATGCTGTTTCAAAGAATCGGGATCTGGAGTTACTGTCAAAGCATGAAGATCAACAATGCAAAAATAATTATCTTTCTCTTCTTGCCTATCAACCCACCCTTTAAAAGCTCCCAAGTAATTTCCTAGTTGAGGATCACCACTTGGCTGAACTCCACTGAGAACAACTTTTTTCTTATCCATTAAATACTCCGCAATCAATTTTAATAATCTGCCCTAAATAGGGGCGAATTTATTAAAATCCGCGGTGCCACCCTAATTCTCCGGTATGTTTTCGGAGCACTCATTTCATGACATTGGCTAAAAAACTAGGTCCATTCATCTACCATTCGTACACCGGTTCACAGCTAATTCCGGCTCTCTGAGTAGAATTAGGTAGAATACTACTCCTAAACAATGTCTAAATAATATTATTTTCATTATCTAGTATATATTAGAGTGAAGAATTGTATAGTAATACATGGTTCACGTTTTGGGATTTTCATATATAACAATAATTAGGAGCAAATATGAATGTACTAATTATGGCAGCCGGATCACTGGGAGGATATATTGGTTCTGAAATATCTAAAAGTCATAACGTAACGCTTATAGCAAGAAATCAACACCTCAAAAAAATACAAACAGATGGATTAGTCATTAAAAGTGTTACTTCAGGCAACTTTGTATGTAATGCTGAAGCTTATGAAAAACCCATAAAAAATTATAAAGCAGACTTGATCATATATTGCGTAAAATCTTATCAAAATAACAAAGCAATCTCAGTAATAAAAAATAGTGCCGATGCAGAGACGACGATATTAACATTGCAAAATGGAATCGGTAGTGGAGAACTCCTTTCTTCACACTTTGAACAGAATAATATAATTTTAGGAGCAGCATATATAGATGCTAGTACTTTAGATTACGGGATCATAAAAGAACATGGTGGAGACTGCAGAATAGTTTTTGGTAATTATGAAGGAAACAATAATTACCATACAGAAAAAGTTAAAACCGCATTAAAATCTACAAATATAAACTATTGTTTATCAAAAGAAATACTAACCACTATATGGGAAAAATTAATATTTATATCTGGATTAAGCGGTATGACTTGTATAACAAATTCAACTTTTGAAGAAATTTTATCCTACCGTCAAACGAGACATATGACAAAATCACTGATTACAGAATCATACAACGTTGGCACAAAATCTGGAATAAAATTAAATAAAGAGATTGTAGAAGATACTATGAAGTATTTTATAAATTTAAAATCTGAATTAACATCATCTATGCATCAGGATTTAATAAATGGCAATCAACTAGAAATTGAATCTATCAATGGTGCTATTAGTAAGATAGGCAAACTTTATGATGTTCCAACACCTATTAATGACATCATATACGATTGTTTATCTTTAATAAATAAACGTAGAAAATAAGGAGAATAGTATGAGTTATTTTTATAATGCAGATAATATATCCCCCAAACAATTAGCAGAAGGAATTAACTTAAAAACTTTATGGGGTAAAAATATAATGATGAGCCTAGTAGAAATGGCTGCAAATGCAGAAGTACCAAAACATTCTCATCCACATGAACAAGCAGGAATAGTACTAGAAGGAGAATTCGAATTTATCATAGGAGATGAAAGTAAACTCATTAAAAAAGGAGAATTCTATATTATCCCAGGCAATATAGAGCATAAAGTTATAGTGGGAGATACCCCTTCCGTAGCATTAGACATATTCTCTCCACCAAGGGAAGAATATAAGGATACATCTGTAGAATATTAAACAAGCTTTCCTAGTGACACAATATGTAGCATGCATCACTAGGAAATTAAATGATCTAAGCTCCGTATCTTACAGCTGCATTAGGGTCACTATATTCCACCCCTTTTGTAGCCCAAAATATTTTTGCAATTTCATCTACAGCATCAACTAATTTTTTAGCTGAATCTGAACTAACACCTTGCTTGTTAGCACCGGCTAATTTATTAGCATTCCAAAATAAATTGTGCAAATCAGGATATGATTCCAAATGTTCTGGTTTGAAATAGTCTGACCAGAAAATATTTAATTCATTTTTAACTGACTGAGCATGTTCTTCTTTAACAGCAACATACCTAGAATAAGTATTAACATCTTCACTTGAATCAAGTGATTCAATTCGTACTGCCATTTTTAATACAGTCTGAGCGCTAATTTTAGCACTTATAGGATCATATATACCACATGGTATATCACAGTGAGCTTGAGCTTCATTTAAAATTTTCATATTTCCTTCCTTATTTAAAATCAAACGTGATTTATAATATGTGAACATTTACAAGACAAATAGCCTATTTAAAACGATACATAAATAATATGTAAACCGCAAGACAAGATGCATTTTTAAATAGATATATAATTAAGAATTTTGAATTATGTTTCGAATAATTAAGATAAAAAACAGAAGTATGGAACCTAATTTCCATAACAATGACATAATATTGGTAAAAAATTGGGATCCTTCAAAATCTCTTGAAAGAAAACAAGTGGTGATAGCAAAATTATCTGATAAATATATTCTAAAAAGAATAATAGGTTTGCCTAAAGATAAAATAACGATATTAGAAGGAAGTATATATATAAATCAAACTCACCTTGATGAACCATATTTAGAGGGTTTACCTAAGACTTACGGAACAGAAAAATTAGAATATACTATTCCAGACGAACACGTCTTTTTAATGGGAGACTACAGAAACTATTCGCATTCTACAGATAGTCGCAAATTAGGTCCTATACATATCTCAAACATAGTTGCAACATCTGTAATAAAGATATGGGATAGCAAGTAATGGCTGCAAAGATTGTAATATTCCAAAAATTTGCATAAAATCTAGGAACATAAGATATTGACGAGGGTTATAGTGGATAATCAAGTAACAATTTACACACATCCTGATTGCACATACTCTGAAGCTCTAAAAGATGAATTAAAAGAAGACGGAATCGATTATAAAGAATTGGATTTGTCAATTAATCCAGAATTATGGAGCAAAGTTGTAGAGTTAACAGGTGGAGAAAAAATAACACCTGTGATGGTGACAAATGACTCTGTCGAAGTCGGTTTTCACGGGGTAGGCTGAAGTTACTGATTTCTAGGTCGTGAACCTAATAATCAACTCAACATCTTGGGTCTACAAACAAGTAATCCTTCTTCTTTTTCGATTTTTAATGCGAAATCAAAAGAATCCACATTAAGGCAAAAATCTAAATCTTCTATCGGCCAATGAGGAGTTTCAGGATTACCGTATTTTTGTGATTCCTCACCTGACAAAACAAGGTTCTTTACTGATTGAATGTTAGGTTTTCTTCCTTGCAACAAATTCCTAATAAATAAAGCACATAACTCATCTTCATCTGATCTGACTGTAGCCTCTAGTCCCATTGCTACCAAAGTGACCAAATTAGGGGAACGAGATGAAATAATTTTTGCAGTAGCTGATGCCACTGCAAATGATCCGCCAAAAATCATATCTGCTTTAGTTGCTGAAGCAACTCCTACAGTCCCTGCTCTAGTCGATTGAATTATAGTCTTGCCTGAAAAATCTAAATCAGCAATCTCTGAAGGTGAATTCCCAAAATCAAATCCATCTGGTTTTTTCCCCGAAACTTCCCCCATTAGAATATCTCCAAACCCAAGTTTCTTTAATTCAATAGCTTCTTCAATAGTCGCAACTAATATTATTTTCTCGGCGCCATTACTAAATGCAACAGCTTCTGTTGTAAAGCATCGGAATACATCAATTATGACGACTATTCCTTTTGAATTCTTAGACCCATTTAAAAGACTATCTACAACTATATCCATAGAGCAAAGTTATTCCCTAAATTCTAGAGGCAATGAAAATACAATGTTCTCTTCTTCACCACCCATCTTGATGAGTTCATCTGGATTCAAATAATCAATGATTTCATGAACTAGGTTATCTGGAGTAGAAGCCCCTGATGTTATTCCAACATTTGATACATTTAATAACCAATCTGGATTCAAATCTTTTAAACTATTTATCAAATATGAATCAATCCCTTTACTTTCTGCCACCTCTCTAAGCCTATTACAATTAGAACTATTTTCAGCTCCAACAACTAAAAACAAATCTACAAATTCTGATATTTCCTTAACAGCATTTTGTCTGTTAGTTGTTGCATAACACAAATCATTTCTAACGAGGACATCGTCAAATTGGGTTTCAATATCATCAATAACCCGACTAGTATCATCTACAGACAATGTAGTTTGAGTAAGGACAGTTATAGGAGTATTTTTATCCCAGTCAGGCATTTGGTAAGGCTCCCTATCATCTATCAATGACATTTCTGATTGCCCCATAGTTCCCTTAACTTCTTGATGGCCATTATGTCCAACTAGAATTAATTTTCGGCCATCTCTATCATATTTTTTCGCTTCATTATGTACTTTGATTACTAAAGGGCACGTAGCATCAACAATTTGTAATTTTCGAATTTTAGCCTTTGCAAAATCTTCTGGGGGGGAACCATGTGCGGAAAATACTACCCTTGCCCCTTCAGGTATATCGTCTACATTTTCAACAGTTATAGCACCTTTAGATTCCATTTCTTCGACAACATGTGGATTATGAACAATCTGATGTTTAACATACACAGGAGGACCATATTTATCTAGTGCGAGTTGAACTAAATCTATGGCTCGAACAACACCTGCACAAAACCCTCTTGGTACTCCTAAATATACTTTCATATAATCCTCAATTGCTAAAGTATCTTATAACTATGATCTCAAATATTGAATATTCAATCAAATATGCCGATATTCAATACTAATATTCTCTAAAACATCTAGTGAGAGTTTAAATAAATATGTATACTAATTCGTAGTAATTTTAATGGAGATGAAATTAATGAAACTTGCTGAGAGAATGAATAGGCTTGGCACCGAAACTGCCTTCGAAATTTTAGCTAAAGCGCAGAAATTAGAAGCTCAAGGAATGGACATAATACATTTAGAAATCGGTGAACCTGATTTCCCTACTCCCGAAAACATCACAAATGCTGGGAAAAAAGCTTTAGATGATGGATACACTTCATATAATCCATCCCCTGGATTCTCAGATTTGAGAGAGGCCATAGCTAGTGAGATATCATCCTCAAGAGCTATAGATGCAAATTCTGAGAACGTAATTGTTACGCCAGGCGGAAAACCTATAATGTTCTTTGCGATTATGGCACTAATTGATCGAGGCGATGAAGTTTTATACCCAAATCCCGGGTTCCCAATATATGAATCAATGATTCAATTTTGTGGAGGGACTGCTGTCCCAATGAGATTATATCCGGATAAAGATTTTGGAATAGATATAAATGAGGTTAATTCTCAAATAACTGATAAAACGAAAATGATTATCATTAACTCTCCAAATAATCCTTGTGGCAGCATATTATCAAAAACAGATTTAGAGGCATTGGCTAATATAGCAAAAAAACACGACTTGATAGTCTTATCAGATGAGATATATATACGATTACTTTTTGAAGGACAATACCAAAGCATAACAATGTTCCCTGATATGCTAGAAAGAACAATAATACTTGACGGCTTTTCTAAAACATACGCTATGACTGGATGGAGACTAGGATACGGATTGTTTCCTGACAATTTGGTTGAACCAATATCACGTCTTATTACAAATAGTGTTTCATGTACAGCAAGCTTTAGTCAGATGGCAGCAATAGAAGCTATTAAAGGTTCTCAATCTGAATCCAACAAAATGGTAGCAGAGTTTAAAGCTAGAAGAGATATTATAGTTTCAGGGTTAAATAGTATCCCTGGAATCGAGTGCCCCGTTCCTAAAGGTGCATTTTATGCCTTCCCCAATGTAGAAAAAACTGGAATGAGTAGTCAAGAATTTGCTTCAAATTTATTGTCTGAAACAGGAGTAGCCTTATTAGATGGTGAATCCTTCGGACAATACGGCAAAGGGCACATTAGAATATCTTTTGCTAATTCTAGAGAAAATCTATCTGAAGCAATAAATCGCATTAGCAAATTCGTAAATAAATAACCTATATCAATAACATATCCGATTTTGTTGATTAGGTTGGTTAATCGAAAGAGACTATAATATATTTTGATTAATCACATGGAGTTATTTGTTGACTAATTTAAGGATATCTCTAGCACAAATAAATACCTCAGTAGGGGACATATACGGTAATGTAGATAAAATCTTATTTTATTTACATGAAGCACGTAAATTGGAATCTGACATTGTGGCTTTTCCTGAGTTAGCTATAACTGGGTATCCTCCTGAAGATTTATTACATAAAGAACAATTCATAAAATCTAATACAGTTGCTATGCAACAAATAGTGCAAGCCTCTAAAGATATTATAGTAATATTTGGATTTGCCGATTTCGATGGATCAACTTTATATAATTCTTCAGCATTAGCTTTTGATTCAAAAATAATTGGAGTTCACAGGAAACATCTACTCCCTAATTATGGTGTTTTTGACGAGCAACGATATTTCAGTAGAGGGGACACCTGCGATGTTTTCAAAATTAACAATACTAAAATAGCAATGAATATATGTGAAGATATTTGGAGTGACAGTGGTCCATTGAATTCACAATCACAAAAAGGGGCTTCAATTATAATAAACATAAATGCCTCTCCATTTCATATAAATAAAAGGGTTATTCGGGAACAAACAATAATTGATCAAGCTATTAAAAATAATGTCCAAATAGCATATGTTAATCAAGTTGGCGGACAAGACGAGTTAGTTTTTGATGGTTCCAGTATGATTGTGGACAACAAAGGTGAAATTAAAAGTCGAGCTAATCAATTTAATGAAGAATTAATGACAACTGATATAAGTATCACAGACTCATTATCCATTAACTCTGATAACGATACAGATACATTTCATATACCAAAATTAATATCCAAAAAAAATACAAATATGCCTGTGAAATTAACTGATCCTATCGCGCCTATAGAAGAAATTTATCAAGCACTAATCCTAGGTACTCGAGACTATGTTCATAAAAGTGGATTTAAAAAAGTTATTATAGCCCTATCTGGCGGAATAGATTCGAGTTTAGTAGCTGCCATAGCTGTAAAATCATTTGGAAGAGATAATGTTATAGGAATATCTATGCCTTCAGAATTTTCATCAGAAGGTAGTAAAACAGACGCTTATAAACTATCTGAAAATTTGGGTATCAAGATAGAAACTATACCTATACACGATATCTTCAATGTTATGCAAAAATCCCTCATCCCAATATTCAGTAATTTACCTTGGGATGTCACGGAAGAAAATATACAATCTAGAATAAGAGGGAATATCATTATGGCTTTATCTAATAAATTTAAGTCAATGGTATTGACCACTGGTAATAAAAGTGAGATGGCAGTTGGGTATGCCACTATATACGGTGATATGGCAGGAGGATTTTCTGTTATTAAAGATGTCCCTAAACTAAAAGTCTACGAATTATGCAACCATATTAATAGCGAAAAAGAAATAATCCCCTTGTCTATAATTAAAAAGCCCCCAAGTGCAGAGTTGAGACATAATCAACAAGATACTGATAGCCTACCTCCATATGAAATTTTAGATGCTATTTTAGAAGAATATGTTGAAAATGATTCTAGTTATGAAGATATTATTACTGCTGGATTTGATACAAATATAGTATCTAAAATAATAAATCTAGTAGACAAAACTGAGTACAAAAGACGCCAGTCTGCACCAGGAGTTAAAATAACAAATAAAAATTTTGGTAGAGATCGGAGAATCCCCATAAATAATAAATATTCTCCATTTAAGGCAAAGGATACTTATTAAAATGATTAATAGAGACAGAATCATAAAAACTTTTTGTGAAATAGTTGCAATTGATAGCCCATCTGGAGAGGAAGAACCTATGGCCATTGATGTAATGAATAGACTCGAAAACTTTGGATTTTCAGTAACAAGAGATGATTACGGAAATGTCATAGCGTCTGATGGAAGAGAAAATCCTATATTACTATCTGCTCATTTAGATACTGTTGAACCTGGAAGAGGTATAACTCCTATTGTAAAAGATGATCAAATAGTATCAGATGGGACAACAATACTAGGAGGTGATTGTAAAGCAGGAATCGTAGCTGTATTTGAAGCCCTAGAATCTATAATCGAAGATGGGATTGAAATGCGGCCTGTTGAACTCGTATTTACTAGAGAAGAAGAACTAGGCTTAGTCGGTGCTCGCAATTTAGATATGTCTAATCTTAAATCAAAACAAGCAATAATATTTGACGGTGAAGGCCCTGTAAATCAAATAACATCATCAAGTCCCACATACATCGGATTTGATATAAATATAACGGGCAGAGCCGCCCATGCAGGAGCAGAGCCTGAAAAAGGGATATCAGCAATATCAATAGCAGCCGATATAATAAGTCAACTACCGCAAGGTAGATTAGATAACAACACGACATTTAATATTGGAAATGTAGAAGGAGGATCCACTCGTAATACTGTACCTGAAAACACGCTCATTACAGGGGAATTTAGAAGTACCAATATAGAAAAACTAGATGATTTAAGAGAAAAAATTGATAATGTTATTAATATGGTAAAGAAAAAATACCCTGAAGCTTTACTCGAATCTCATATGCATACTAGTTTTGAAACTTATACATTAGAACCTGATGACCCTGCATCAAAAACAGCTAGCGAAGCTCTTGAAAAAATAGG
>CEQN01212066.1_pt1 | contig 10441 bp, 10 predicted proteins | sample 427011 | NCBI WGS metagenome assembly CEQN01 (sample SAMEA2621277, study PRJEB7988) | marine metagenome | biome: marine biome (ENVO:00000447); feature: deep chlorophyll maximum layer (ENVO:xxxxxxxx); material: "saline water (ENVO:00002010), including plankton (ENVO:xxxxxxxx)" | depth 120 m
TTTTTCATAACCTATTTATTTCCAGATGGGATGTTTTAATTCCCATGTTCCATTTATCTTTTCCCATAAATGCGGACTTCTAAATTTTTCTATAGCATCATGATAATCTTGTAAAGATATATCCATATATTCACAACAATCTTTTATATATTGCTCTGGGAATTCTCCATCAAATCTTTTAACTAATGCTATGCCCTCTTCTCTGGTTATATCTCCGTTTCTTATTTCTTGGGCAGAATCGTAAGTAGCTCTGCCTATTCCAAATTTTATTGTTGTGGTGTGATAATGAAGCCAGTCAATCTTGTCATCCAATGAGCTATATTTGCTAAAGCTGCCTTCAGTTCTATGATCATTCGGCATAAAATTGCTATTTTCAATTGAATAATAATACGTTTCTTGTGGATGCCATTTTACATAATATCCTAGGTAATGAACTTCAGTGCCAGTTTTTTCTATTTCGTAAGGATTTGTAGGGAAGTATGCTTCTAAATCTGATAATTTAAATCCATATTTATCTATTAACTCCTCAGCAGGAACCCCTCCTAAGACTAAATCTTTCAAACTTAGTTCAGCACTATAATATTTTGGATCTCTGGTTGGCTTTTCATTGTCTTCTATTGCATTGCCATACTCTGCCTCGTTTTCTCCAAATATAACAAGAGGTATATCTAGCAGTACTGATAATCTGGGCGCAAGATTTTTTTGTCCTAAAATAAAAGGTTGAAATGGATGACCCAAATTCAAAAATGCACTTTTTGTAAGAAATTTATGTAATTTTTTATTTTGATTGTAGGTGTAGTTTGCAAAACCAGCTTCTAACCAAGAGTCAAAGTTTCTTTTGCCAATATTTGTATACAAAGCTGGAGGCCAAGTAATTAAAATAGGATTCATATTATATTTATATTTCAATATGTGGGCTGCCTGAACGCTGTCTTTGCCCCCGCTTCCTGGAACTACAACATCATATCTACCATCATTTCTTCTAAATCTGTTACAAAGGACTTCTAATTCTTTATGTCTATCTTTCCAATTAATAGATTTTTTCATTTCAGCATAATTACATGCATCACAAATACCATCTTTGCCGAATGCTAGGGTTTGTTTTTTTTCTTTTTCTGTTTGCTTAAATTCAACAGTTGACGCAGGTCTTTGATTGTTCATTGTGCATTTTTTACAAAATGCTACATTAAGTGGCAATCCGTATTTACCAAATAATTTATCCATTATTTTTCCCCTAAACTAATAAAATTCTTTAATAGTTGTATTCCAGCATCCCTACTTTTTTCAGGATGAAACTGTACGCCATAAACATTATTTTTTTGTATTGATGATACAAACTTATGCCCAGCATATTCTGTTAATGAGACAATATTTGTATAATTTATCACTTCATATGAATGCATAAAATAAAATTCTTCGTTTTCTAATCCTTTTATTATCTTATTTGTGTTTACTGCTTCAATCGTACTAAATCCAACGTGTGGGACTTTTGCATCAACTAGCATGGGCCTTACTTCTGCATCTATAAAATTTAGACCTTTTGTTTGTCCATATTCAAATCCAACAGTTGACAATATTTGCATACCCAGACAAATACCAAGAATTGGTTTAGTATTTTTATTTAAAGGCTCTATGAAACCGTCATTTTTAAGTTCTTTCATTGCATCTTTAAAGCTTCCAACACCTGGTAATACTAGTTTATCTACTTTAGTAAAGTCTTCTGCTTTATTTATAATTAAAGTCTTTGCTCCTGCTTTTTTTAAAGCTTTATCAATGCTGTGGATATTTCCTGCAATTCCATAGTTAACTATTCCAATAACATTACTCATATTGAAACCTCAATATTATTCTTTCTTAAATAATTTTTAATATCTTTTATTTGATGTGAATCATAGTGAAGCAAACTTGCTATAGCCACTCCGCTAGGTTGTGCGCACTCGATAAGTGTTTTTATATCCTCAAGTTTTCCAGCACCACTTGATACAACTACTGGTATTTTTACATTTTCAACAACTTGTTTCGCAAGATCAATATCAAATCCTCTTTGCCTTCCATCAGCATCCACAGACTGTAACAATATTTCTCCAGCGCCTCTTGATTCAACTTCTTCAGCCCATTCAATAACATTTCTACCTGATTTAATTCTTCCACAATCTGTAAAACACTCGTAATGTGTATCCCATTTTTTTGCTTCTATATTTACAACAACAGACTGATTACCAAATATCTGAGCAGCCTTATTGATAATTTCAGGATCCTCTTGGACAGCGTATGTATTAATAACTACCTTATCTGCTCCATTGTCAAAAAGTTTTGAAAAATCTTCTATTGTTCTAACTCCACCGCCTACGCCAAAGGGTATAAATAATTCATTTGCCGTTTTCTCTATCTCATTAAATAAAATGTCTCTTTGATAAAGAGATGCTACGATATCTATATAAAATACTTCGTCTGCTCCTTGTTTGTAATATTTTTTTGCTAACTCAAAAGGCAGTCCGATTTGTCTTAAACCCTCAAAATGAACTGGCTTAACAATATATGGCGGCTTAGCATCTAATTTTGCAATAATTCTAGTTTTCATCCTTTACTCCAAAATATCTCAATTATTAGGCATTATTTTCGTATTAATGATTTATATTATGAAATGATTTTTTAATAATATTATTTAGCTCTATGGTTTTCAAAACTTTCAGAATTTCATTACTTGCTAGCCCTGAACCATATGGATTTTCAGTATCTTTTAATTTTGATTGGAACTCATTTGAGTATAGAATCTTGAATGCTTTTCTAATAGATTTCTTATTTGGTAAACAATCAACAATACTATCTGCTTTTATGCGACCTTTTTGTCTATCACCTATATTTATAGTGCCTATTTTAAAGCTTGGAGTCTCAATTATTCCACTTGAGCTATTTCCTACCACTGCATCAACATGGTTCATAGCACTTAGGTATCTTAATTGCCCTAATGAATTAAATGCTACAGATTTATGATAATTCCTATCTACATAGTCATCAATCATTGAATTTATAACTCTTCCACCAGAATCACTATTAGCTTTTGTTATTATAATATTGGTATCTATTAACTCATCGATAGCATCAAGTAGTTCTTTAAAATGAAGTTTAGCTGTGTTGTCCTCAAGAGTAACAGGATGAAAGGTAACCAATATGTTTTTTTTATTTAATTTAAAGTTTATTGATTCTTCAAATGCATTCCTATCTAAAAGGTCTAATCTACTAATATTTTCAATACCCAAGCCGCCAACATTAAAAACTCTATCTGGTTGCTCGCCTAGTTGAATAACCCTATTTTTATATTCATCATTAGCGGTAAAATGTATATGACTCATCTTTGTAATGCTATGACGAATAGCCTCATCAATGACGCCTAAAGTGGATTCACCACCATGTATATGTGCTATTGGTATCCTTAACATCATGCCTGATACAACTGCGCTGAAGATTTCATATCTATCACCTAGAACGACAATAATATCAGGTTTGAGTTCATTAAATGCTTCTGTAAATGATGCTTGTGCATAACCCATAGATTTTGAAATATCTACATCTAAATCGGATGATAACTGCATTTCTATTTTTTTATCTATTGAAAAATCTTTCTCAATTTCTTTATAAGTCAATCCAAATTCTGGACTTAAGTGCATGCCTGTTGCTATTAATTGAAGTTCGAGTTCTTTGCTGGTCTCAATTTCTTTTAATAACCAGTAAAGTAATCCATATTCAGCTCTAGTACCTGTTATGACGCAAATTTTTCTTCTGATCATATTAAGTCATCTTCTAAATAATTTTTAGTTGCTTTTGTCCCAACTATTTCATCCCATTTCATAGGACTTATGCCATTTCCAGGTCTTTTTATTGTGAGGTTTTTTTCAGTGAAAACATCTCCTGATTTTATTTTTGTTTTAGCAACAATCGACTTTCTAGCAGATTTAATATTAGACTTTTCACTTTTTGATGGTTTTTTAATATGGCTTCCAAGAGCTTTTTCGATATTTCTTATAGCTTTTACCATAGATTTTAATTCGTCTGGCTCAAGACTTGCTTTGTGATCAGGTCCATCCAAGCTCTTATCAAGAGTAAAATGCTTTTCAATACAAGTTGCACCCATTGCAACAGCTGCAATATCAACCTCGATTCCCAAAGTATGATCACTATATCCATAAGAAACATCAAAAGTATTTCCTATTGTCATCATTGCTTTTAAATTTACATCCCTCATGGGTGTTGGATACATTGTATTGGCATGAAGAACAGTTATATTTTCTTTAGTTGTTCCTTCTCGTGTAATAACGTCAAGAGCATTTTTTATGTCATTAATATCTGACATTCCTGTAGAAAGAATAACTTTTTTATTTAACTTACCTATTTGTCTTAGATATGGGAGATTTGTTATCTCACCACTTGGTATTTTGAATATTTCTAGGCCTAGATCATTCAAAGTGTTAATGCTTTCTATATCAAAAGGGCTTGATAAAAATATTATATTTTTACTGTGGCAATAAGATATAAGGTTTTTGTGTGTTTCGTCATCTAGTTCTAATTTCTTTATCATATCAAATTGGGACTCTTTTTTATCTGTAGTCCTTTTTTGATATTCCGCTTTTTGTGCATCCTTGATAACCAAGTTTTCTGCTTTGAATGTCTGAAATTTAACAGCATCAGCTCCAGCATCTAATGCTACATCAATGAGTTCTTTTGCTAAATCAATTGATCCATTATGATTTACGCCAGCTTCAGCGATAATAAAAACACTCACTTTATTAAACTTCCAGCTTTGATAAAACTATTCTCTTTAATTACCGCTAACTCTTTAGTTGTAGCGTTACTTCCCACAAAAGATCCAGACCCAACTATGGTTCCCCCATTAATAGTAGCATTTGTTGATATGTGACAATGACTAGAAATTTTACAGTCATGTTCTACTAATGATTTTGAGTTTATTATGCAGTTATCACCTATTGATGAGTTTGCATTAATAATTGCATTGTGCATAACAACAACTCCATTGCCGATCGATGAGTGCTCAGATACATAAGCATTTGGGGATATTACTTTTGGCATTGTAAATCCTGATTTAACTGCTAAATCAAATAATTTAATTCTAAGTTTAGGCGACTTTATTTGACCAACAGTTATAATTGCATTCTTATATTTATCAGCTAATTTTGGCATATCATCGTCAGTGCCAAACACTGGATAACCTAATATTTCAGAGCCTAAAAGCTCAGGAACATCAACTATTCCTTCAATATTGAATTGTCCCTCCTGTTCAATTACATCGATTACTGATTTGCAATGACCTCCACCGCCAATCAAAACAATTTTTTTCATAATATTACGCTGCTTGGTATATTAACTATTCTGTCATTTAACCAGATTGAATTTTCTAAATCGCCACATTGAGCATGTTTAAACATAGGGAGTTTATGCATCATTATCCATATTGGACGAGTCATTATTCCCATAGAATTAGTTTCCTCTAAAAATTTATCACGTTGTTTTTTATTTTTTAGAAGTATAGTATTTAACCAATAATTAGATTCACACTGAGCGGGTTCTTTGAAAAAAGAACAATCTAAACCGTCAAAGAATTTTTCGTATCTTTCAGCAAGTTGTCGTTTATTTTTTAAAAATTTATCTAAATTTTCAAGTTGTGCAACTAATAATGCTGCATTAATATTTGGCATTCGATAGTTATAGCCAACCATATCATGAATAAAATCCCATCTATGAGGTAATTTAGCAGTCGTACTCAAGTGCTTAGCTTTTTTTGCAAGACTTTTATTATTTGTAAGAATACATCCACCTCCACCTGAAGTAATAATTTTATTACCGTTAAAACTCATGACTCCTATATGTCCAAAGGTCCCAGTGTATTTATTTTTGTACTTACTTCCAACACTTTCTGCAGAGTCTTCAACAACAAATATATTATGCTTATCACAAATTTCTTTTATTTCATCTATCCTGCAGGGATGCCCAAAAGTATGCATAGGGACACATGCACTAATAATTTTTCCGGTAGTATTGTTGATGCACTTTTTATTTTTGATAGATGTATTTTCTTTTAGAAATTTTTTTAAAGCGTCTGGTGATAAGCCCATTGTATCTTTATCTACATCAATGAATATAGGTTCTGCTCCGCAATATTTAATTGCGTTACAAGTAGCAACAAAAGTCATTGATTGAGTTATAACCTCATTATTTTGGCCTACATCGGCTAGCATAAGTGATATATGAAGTCCTGAAGTTCCATTACTAGTAGCGATAGCATATTTAGCACCTGTATATTTTGCTATTTCTTTTTCAAATATATCTACATATTTACCAACAGATGAAACAAATGTTGAATCAATACATTCGTTTACATATTTTTTTTCATTTCCAAGAAACCTTGGCTCATGCAAAGAGATAAAATCTTTAGACTTGTAAGTTTTTTGAATAAAGTCAGTAATATGTTCAAACATCACATTTTTCCACTAAGATACTTACCTAAATCAACGTAATTGAATTCAGGTATCATTTTAATAAACTCATTGACAATTAATTCTTTGCTCCAAGTTCTACTTTTCTTGATTTTTAAGATTGCGTTTTCAAAATCATTTAATCGACCATCATCATAATTTGGTTTATTTTTTATAACGCCGATATTCTTATATTTATTCATATCGATGTTTTCTTTGCTTGTATAAAACTCTTCAAATTGTTTTTCACCTGTTGTGTCACTTTTAGTAAATATGCAAGGCCATTTATTTTCTTTAGGCAAACTTTTTATAAGCTCTCTTGCCTCTTCTTCCGAGTTACAAATGTATGCTTCATATCCAATTGAATCAAGGTATTTTAGAGCAATATCTGAAAATGATATTAAATGAAGAGACTCGCTAAGCTTTGGAAAAAATATATCTCTATTTTCACCAAAAATACAGCTCATTAGACATAACTCTCCACTTTCTTTTGGTGTAACAAAGTATCGTTTTATATCGCTTGGTGCTGCAATTGGTTGTCTTTTGGAAATTCTTTGGTTAAACCCATGAAGAAGAGAGCCATCACTAAAAGCTACATTTGCAAATCTTGAAGTGGATATTTTAATTTCTTGTGATCTGCGCATCAAAAACATCTCCATAATTCTTTTGCTGGCACCCATCATATTCACCGGATTAGCTGCTTTATCGGTACTTACACAGAAATATTTTTTTGTTGAATTTTTAATTGATTGTTCAATTGTCTTATTAGTATTAAAAATATTTACATCGATCATTCTCATCAATGTAAAAGGATCTTCTTCACTGCGAACATGTTTGAGAGCAGATAAATTTAATACATAATCATATTTTCCATCTGATTGGATAAATGCATCATATTCTATTGAGCCAATATCCAATGCAAAAGTATTAAAATCACCATCAATATAGCCATATGAACTTCTTAAATCTCTTACTAATTCAGTTAAATTATTTTCATTAATATCAACTACATGTAGCTTACTTGGATTACGTTTAAAAATTTCTTTCGCTACTGCCTGCCCTATTGATCCTGCTCCTCCAATAATTAAGAATGACGATAGAGAAACTATTTCTCTAAGTTTCTTATCACAATTACCCATATCTGCCTCAAAGAGCTCTTTATTTCGTCCTATTAAATTAAGAGTAGAATTTATATCCATAGTAGTTTTAATTTTATTTAAGCATATAACTTTGACAAAACTTCAAGTGCTCTTGACTCTTCGTCCATTATTTTTATTCTATTTTGTTTTATATCGATATGATGACTATCTTTTATCTTATTTGCGATTTCGTCATATTCTTCAAAATTAATTAAATCAATTTTATAAATACCTTTAAAAACATTTGAATTTGGAGAATCTTTCATTATGCATAAATAACCGCATCCCCATTTTACAAAATTTCTCGCTGCAGTTCCTCCACCTCTATTTTGTAAAATAAAATATGATATAGATGACACCATTGAATTATATGTAAGTGCATCTGTTATTGGAAAAAATTCTATGTGTATGTTAATTTTTTTAAAGATCTTCATGAAAAAAACGTATAAAATCAAAGCGATTTTATGTTTGCCTTGATTAAGACAAACAAATTTATATCTATCAGTCATTTTTAACTTGTAAAAAGAATTAAATATTTTAATTGTTGCTCTGAAACCAAAGCTACCGGCTTTTGATCCAAGTAATATCTTTGTGTGATTTTTGGGTATTGAATTTACAATTTGTAATAATTTTTTAGACTGATCAGTGAATAAAATATCAAAAATACCTGATGCATTTTCAATGTTTCCATGATGATTGAGTATCTTTGAAATCACATCATAGAAATAACCTTTTGGCATAATAAAATTAAGTTTATGAGAAAGTGCCTTGATCACATTTTCAGAGATATGCTGATTTTTATCCTCCTTCAAATAAGTATTTTTATCAAAGTTTTTGCGCCATCTTTCAACCTCATCGTCAGTCACAAAAATGTGTATCTTGCTCACAACATCATTATCATGGCCTATAATCTTATTGAGAACGATTGAGTTCCAATTGTTTAATGATATGAAAGTCAGAGATTTTGCATTAATTAAATCAGGGATAAGATTGTCATTGTAATCAATAATTTCTACATCAAGAACTTTATTAAATGAATATCCTGGTTCTATCGGAATAATAACAATAATAAAATTATCTTTATTCAGATTAGTTTTGCTTAACAATGCATCAAGAAACATTTGTACAAAGTTATCATTTTCTATACATATGAATACATGCATATTCGATATTTCTTTCATGAATTTTTAAAAAAACGCTCTATTGATTTACATATCTTTTTGATGGAAACTGAATCGAGTCCAAAAAACATTGGCAGTCTTATGATTCTTTCACTTTCACTAGTTGTAAATTCGTCTTTACCATCAAATCTTCCAAATTTTTTACCAGCAGATGCAGAGTGCAATGGTATGTAGTGAAACACAGAAGAGATATTATCTTGTTTTAAATGCTCTATGAGTTTAGATCGTATTTTAAGATCTTTTACTTTTAAATAAAACATATGTGCATTATGAATACATTTTTGAGGGATTGATGGCATTTCTATAAGTTGATTTTCTTGGAGATGCTTAAGTGACTGATAGTATTTTTGCCAAATATTTAGTCTAAATTTATTAATCTCGATGGATTTTTCAAGATTGCCCCATAAATAAGCAGCACTAACATCATTCATCAGATAACTACTACCAAGATCAACCCAGGTGTATTTATCAATCATTCCTCTAAAAAATTGACTTCTATTTGTACCCTTTTCTCTTATGATTTCAGCACGATCCTCAAATTTCTTATCATTAATTATTAACAACCCTCCTTCTCCTGCACTTGTATAATTTTTGGTTTCATGGAAGCTATAAGCTCCTATGTGTCCAATTGTGCCAAGGTGTCTTCTGTCATATTTACTCATCATGCCTTGTGCAGCATCTTCAACAACAAACAAATTGTGCTCTTCAGCAATACTCATAATCACATCCATTTCGCATGCAATGCCTGCATAATGGACAGGAACTATAGCTTTAGTTTTTTTAGTAATTGCTGATTTTATTTTTGATTCATCAATATTCATTGTATCGGGACGAATATCTACAAATACAATTTTGCCTCCCCTCATTACAAAAGCATTAGCGGTACTAACAAAAGTATAACTAGGCATAATTATCTCATCACCTGGCTTTATATCTAGAAGAAGTGCTGCCATCTCTAATGAGGCAGTGCACGAAGGAGTAAGAAGCGCTTTTCTACAAGATAGCTCTCTTTCAAACCAACTCTGGCACTTTTCTACAAATGAACCACTACCTGAGATATTTTCGCTCCGCATTGACTGCTGAACAAATTTCTCTTCATTCCCAGTAAATGGTGGTTTGTTAAATGGAATCAATTATTTATCCTATAAAATTAGTGTTAATCATGAAATTTGAAAAATTTAATCAACTAATGATTTTAAATATTGGCCATAACCATTTTTCATTAATTTATCTGCGGCTGCGAGCACCTGATCATTTGTGATCCATCCATTCTTCAAAGCAATTTCTTCCAAGCAGGCAATCTTGTAGCCTTGACGTTTTTCTATAGTTTCCGCAAACATTGCAGCCTCCAATAAACTTCCAAATGTGCCAGTATCTAACCAAACAAAGCCTCTACCTAAGAGCTCAACATTAAGATTTCCCTGCTCCAAATACATTTGATTGAGAGTTGTAATTTCTAACTCACCACGACTTGATGGTTTGACTTTTTTTGCCAATTCAACAACATTATTATCGTAGAAGTAAAGGCCTGTTACGGCAAAATTAGATTTTGGGCTTTTTGGTTTCTCCTCTAGACTAATGGCTTTTAGATTTTTATCAAACTCAACTACTCCAAAGCGTTCTGGATCCATAA
>CEQN01091623.1_pt1 | contig 10429 bp, 8 predicted proteins | sample 427011 | NCBI WGS metagenome assembly CEQN01 (sample SAMEA2621277, study PRJEB7988) | marine metagenome | biome: marine biome (ENVO:00000447); feature: deep chlorophyll maximum layer (ENVO:xxxxxxxx); material: "saline water (ENVO:00002010), including plankton (ENVO:xxxxxxxx)" | depth 120 m
AGGAGATGCCAAATCCGACCCAGGAGAGGTTCTCTAAGTGCCCCCGTTTACGTAACGACTGATCTAGGTTCAAAGGTCAATAAACAATGATCTGTTTACACTTTCACACAGCCGGAGAATCGCATGGTAAAGCGCTGACAGCGCTATTGGAGGGTATTCCTGCTGGCCTTGGTCTCGATGTAGCGCGCGACGTAGATCCGGAGCTTGCGCGGCGGCAAAGAGGATACGGCCGAGGCCGCCGAATGCAGATTGAAAAAGACCATGTGGAGCTTCTAAGTGGAGTCCGGCTCGGTGAAACGTTGGGCTCACCGATCTCGATGGTTATTCGAAATCGAGACTGGGAAAACTGGGCCACGGCGATGGCGCACGAAGTGCCACCCAAAGACGTGAATCTGAAATCGCTCAAACCTCACTATCTGCCACGACCTGGCCACGCGGACCTTGCTGGCTCCTTTAAGTATGATCGCCGTGACGTAAGAGACATTCTTGAGCGAGCAAGCGCTCGTGAGACAGCCGCGCGGGTAGCATGCGGTGCGGTGGCCAAGCGACTTCTGCTAGAGCTTGGTATCTCGGTCCAAAGTCATGTACGCGCAATTGGATCGGTTGCTGTCGACCTTACCGATCTGCCAGACGATCTCAATGCGGTCGCAGATGAGGATCCGGTACGATGTCTAGATCCCAAGGCGTCAGTCCTAATGTGCAAAGAGATCGACGAGGCTAAGGATAGGGGAGATACACTCGGAGGAATCTTCGAGGTCGTGGCGCGTGGACTGCCTGTCGGCCTTGGCTCTTACGTGTCATGGGATAGAAGGCTTGATGGCAGACTCGCAGCGGCTGTTATGTCGATACAGGCCGTTAAGGGTGTTGATTTGGGAATGGGATTTGAGGCTGCAAGTCGACCGGGATCCCAAGTGCATGACCCAATCGTCTTGGCTGAAGATCAGACCCGATCGGGTGGCATTGGCCGGGCATCGAATCGTGCTGGAGGGCTAGAAGGAGGTGTCACGACAGGTCAACCAATCCTAGTACGAGGTGCGATGAAGCCGATCTCTACGCTGCGTAAGCGACTTCCCAGTGTGGACTTGCGAGATGGGTCAGAGGGTGATGCCGCAGTCGAGCGCAGTGACGTATGTGCCGTTCCCGCCGCTGGAGTGGTTGGGGAGGCGATGGTAGCGCTTGTCATCGCGGATGCAGTTCTCGAAAAGTTTGGCGGTGATTCAGTAAGAGAACTGAGAAGAAACTTCGATGGGTATATCACGTACTTGGTGGAACGAGGTTTCGGGGAGCGTTGACCGAGTCTGCAGTTAACCGGGTCGTCCTTGTCGGTTTCATGGGGGCTGGCAAGACATCGGTTGGGAGAGCGCTCGCAGCCCAGCTTGGATGGCGTTTTTTCGACCTAGACCATGAGATTGTCAGTCGCTCGGGCAGATCTATAAGAGACTGGTTTTCGGACCTGGGCGAGAGCGCCTTTCGACGGGAAGAAGCATCTGTCGCACAGGAATTACTGAGCGAAGACGAGATTGTGTTGGCGACTGGAGGAGGATGGGCTGCTGAGCCAGGGCGCCTGTCTCGGTTGCATGCGAGCACTCTATCTGTATGGCTTGAAGTCGATGCGGAGGAGTCACTTCGACGCGCGGGTCGTGACGTTATCGAACGTCCCCTTCTGTCTAGAGACATAGGGGTTCAGGCTGCGCGAGGACTTCTCGAATCGCGGCGAACTGCTTACGCTCTTGCGTCACTGAGAGTAGACACGAACGGCAAGTCAATAGAAGATGTCACGTCGCACATCCTCGAAAACTTTGAGCTCTCAGCAGTAAAAACTGAACCCCAATGAGTGCAAAACACCTCGTCATCGTAGAGTCTCCGGCTAAGGCACGGAGTATCGGCAAGTATCTGGGTAGCGATTATGTGGTCAAGGCCACAATCGGTCACGTTATCGACCTTCCCCCTAAGGAGCTGGGCGTTGATGTAGAGAATGGTTTCGAGCCGAAGTACGTAAAGATTCGAGGCAAGGGGAAAGTGATTGCTGAGCTGAAGAGAGCAGCGAAGGGTAAGGACTCGGTCATCCTCGCGACTGATAGGGATCGGGAAGGTGAAATGATCGCTTTCCATGTCGCTAAGGAACTCGGCTACGAAAAGAATCCGGAGCGTTTTACGAGAATAACCTTTGGTGAGGTGACAAAAAATGCCGTTCATCAGGCACTTGAGCGTGGTGGTGATCTAGAGCAAGGCCAGATTGATGCGCAGCAAACGCGAAGGATACTGGACCGGTTGATTGGTTTTAAAGTCAGCCCGTTTCTGTGGCGGCCGATTCGACCAGGCCTCTCGGCAGGTCGTGTTCAAAGTGTTGCGCTCCGAATTATTTGTGACCGCGAAGATGAGATTAGGGCTTTTGTTCAGGATGAATATTGGTCGATTACAGCGAGTTTGCTGAAGGATGAGCAGCCTTTTGAGGCGAGGCTCCATCACATTGATGAAAAAACGATAGACAGTAAGTCGAAGTTCAAGATCGGTGACGAGGAACAGGCGAGGACTGTCCTCAATGCTGTGCGGGATCTGCCCTTCGTCGTGACAGAGGTGCGCAGGCGTGAGCAGAAGAAAAACCCCCCGGCCCCATTCACTACATCGACTATGCAACAGGCAGCTTCAAAGAGACTTCGCTTCTCGACGAAGCGCACGATGTCGAATGCACAGAGGCTCTATGAAGGTCAGGAGATCGGTGTAAGGGGTCAGGTAGGGCTTATCACGTATATGCGAACGGATTCTACGCGTGTTTCGCCAACAGCTGCCAATCAAGCGCGAAATTGGATTAAAGATCAGTCCGAGTATGGGGATAATTACCTTCCTGCTGCTCCGAGACTGTACCAGGGGAAGAACAAGGGTGCGCAGGACGCGCACGAAGCGGTCAGGCCAACTGATGTGACGATTGTCCCTTCGGAGGCTGCACGCTACCTGGAGGTAGACCAGGCCAAGTTGTACGAGATGATATGGCTGAGGTTTGTGGCTAGCCAAGCGGAGTCGGCAGTCCATGATATCACCTCAGTAGACTTTGATATCGAAGGCTCTGATGGACGGGCATATCGGTTCAGATCATCCGGCTCCATTATGAAGTTTGACGGCTTCACCAAGCTGTACAAGGAAGCGCTCGAGCAGGGCGACAGGAAACCAGTCGATGATTTAGAGCCACTGCCCGAGCTTTCCGAGGGTGCGTCCGCGGACATAACGGCCCTCGAGCCACGGCAGCACTTTACACAGCCACCACCCCGTTATTCAGAGGCGAGTCTGGTTAAAGAGCTTGAGAAACAGGGGATTGGACGCCCTTCAACTTACGCCTCGATTATTTCGGTGCTTCAAAATGAAAGGCGTCCCTATGTCGAACTCGAACAAAGGCGTTTTCATCCGACTGACTTAGGCGAGGTCGTTTCAAAGCTTCTTGTCAGAGTGCTGCCCGACATCTTTGATATCGGATACACCCGAGACGTTGAACTTGAGTTAGACCAGATCGCAGAAGGCGAGCTCGATTGGCGCGAGCGGCTTGAGGACTTTTACCCCCGGCTTACGAGACGGTTGAAGGAGGGCGAAGAAAACTCTGACGAGATCATCAAGGAGATCCTCGCCGCGGAGGGCGAGACCTGCGACAAGTGCGACTCCTCTATGTTGGTTCGCTGGAACCGGTATGGCCGTTTCTTAGGTTGCTCGGCCTATCCAGACTGCCAGAGCACTCGGTCGCTTGATGGGTTCAACCCCGACGGAGACGAACTCGGTGTGCACCCTGTCGAGGGCCGTATGATAAAGCTTAAGTACGGTCCGTATGGTCCTTATGTGGAGCTAGCACCTCCGACCGAGGATGAGAAACCTAAACGCGTCAGTGTGCCGAAAGAGATCGATCATACTTCGGTCGACTTTGATTATGCGGTGAAGTTGCTAGAGCTTCCACGAACGATCGGTAATGACCCCAAGACAGATAAGATCATTGTGGCGGCGCTAGGGCGTTTTGGGCCGTACGTCAAACGCGGTAAGATTTACGCCAGTCTCACGGCGAATGACGAAATGTGGACCGTCTCTTTGGAAGAAGCTGTCGCCCTCCTGGATGCAAAGCTTCCGCTGAAGGAACTGGGTAAACATCCTGAGAGTGGTGAGGATGTCATCGTTAAGAACGGTCGTTACGGACCGTACGTGACCGACGGAACGACCAACGCCAACCTACCCGAAGGCGCTGAGCCGGAAGCTCTCGAATTGGAAGAGGCAGTGAAGATGCTAGCCGAAAAGGCATCGAAGGGTGGTGGCCGACGCCGGGGTTGGAAGAAGAAGCCTGCCGCGAAGAAGGTGACAAAGAAAAAGCCGGCTGCGAAAAAGGCGGGTGGGTCGGAGGGATGACTTCCGTGGTGACCGTGGTTGGCGGTGGTCTGGCCGGCTGCGAGGCTGCCCTTCAGCTTACGCAGGCGGGGCACGAAGTGCGTCTCATGGAGATGCGCCCTGTTAGAGACACGGAGGCTCACCAGACAGAAAACCTAGGTGAGTTGGTATGTACTAACTCTTTTAAGAGTGAGGCTCCAGAGAACGCGCACGGCCAACTAAAGAGAGAGATGCGGAGCCTAGGATCTGTTCTCTTGAGGTCAGCTGATGTTTCTCGCGTAGCGGCCGGCTCCGCTCTTGCGGTGGATCGGCACCTCTTCGCGCAGACAATGACAGCCGCGATCAGCGCAGAGTCACGCATAGAGGTGGTTCGCGGTGAATGCCTGAATTTGCCGGAGGGGCCAACCATCATAGCGACGGGCCCACTCACCTCAGGTGCCCTTTACGAGGCGATCGGGAGCGCTTTGGGAGACCGAGGACTTTCTTTCTTTGACGCGATAGCTCCCATCGTTGAAAGGGAAAGCCTGGATGACCAGATAGTATTCGAGGCAGGGCGATTCGATGAAGATGCTGATTATATGAATTGCCCGATGACCAAAGAGGAGTACGACGCGTTCATTGCCGCCTTAAAGGCGGGTGAGTCTCATGAAGGGCACGATTGGGACAACGTCCCCTACTTTGAGGGCTGCCTCCCCGTTGAGGTTATGGCTGCACGAGGGAACGAGACTTTGCGCTTCGGTCCAATGAAACCGATAGGCCTTACGGATCCGCGCACAGGAGAGCGGCCGTGGGCGGTGGTGCAGCTGCGTAGAGAAGACCGGGCTGGGCAGATGTGGAACATGGTTGGATTTCAGACCCGTTTGAAGATTGGTGATCAGCGTCGGGTTTTCTCAACGATCCCCGGTCTTGAGAATGCTGAGTTTCTAAGATGGGGTTCAATTCACCGAAACAGTTACCTGAATTTCCCGGAGTGTCTCTCAGCGTGGGGTGGTCTCCAGGGTCGGGATGACCTGTTATTTGCGGGTCAGTTGACGGGTGTAGAAGGCTATACTGAGTCAGCTGCATCGGGGATTCTCGCCGGGATAAACCTGTCCCGTCTCCTCGAAGGAAAAGATCCGGTGCTGCCGCCACCGACGACGATGATCGGAGGCTTGTATCGATACCTACGTGATGCAGCCCCGGGTCGCTTCCAGCCTATGAATTCAAACTGGGGACTTGTGGATCCGCTGCCTAGAAGAGTCAAGAACAAGAAGGAGAAGCGGAAGATCCTTGCTCAGAGAGCTCAGGATGATTTCATAGCCTGGATTAAGGATCACTTTCCGGGCATGACTGCATCGGCGTGAAGAATCAAGATTTAGAGCGCCCCGAAGTCGAAGACTTCCTCCGACACTTGGCTGATGAACGTCAACTTGCGGCTAACACACTCAAGGCTTACCGCGGCGATCTGAAGGAGCTCGAAGAGTTTCTTACCGGATACCTCGGTAAGTCCACATGGGGTTGGGCGGACCCGGATGTTGACAGGCTGGCTGTAAGAGCCTTTATGGGCGCGTGTGCCCGGCGTGGACTCGCCAAAAGGAGCATTGCTCGGAAGCTGACTTCGGCAAGGACCTTCCTTTCTTTTTTACATCTTGAGGAGCGAATTCCGTCGAATCCGGGTCAGACGATAAGGGCACCGAAGCTCGAGCGCAGACTACCTGGGCATCTCTCACGTGCCGATGTAGATGCCGTCTTCGAATACGCGGAGCTTCAAGCGAAAGACAACACACTTGTTGGCACGAGGACACTCGTGATTATGGAATTGTTATACGGTAGTGGGTTGAGGCTGTCGGAGCTGCATGAGTCGGGTGTCGATCAGATAGATCAGGCTGCAAAGCAGATGCGTGTGACTGGGAAAGGAGCGAAGGAGCGGATAGTGCCGGTGACCGACGCTGCCTTAAGGGCCATCGATCGCTACAAGCCTAGAAGGAATGATGTGATCCGATCTCCGGAGGCAGCCCTGCTCGTAAATCTCCGTGGTGGCCGCTTGTCTCGTAGATCGATCCAGTCGATCGCTCGCGCGTGTCTTGAGCAGGCGGCAGGATCTAGAGGACTATCTACGCACGCCTTGCGCCACTCATTTGCGACGCACCTCCTCGAGGCCGGAGCTGACCTGCTAGCTGTCAAAGAGCTCCTGGGGCATGTATCGCTTTCGACAACTCAGATATACACACACACCAGTAAGGAACGCCTCCTCCGGGTCTATCGGACAGCGCACCCTCGTTCGGACTGATGTATGCCATATAGGCAGTCTCTGCGTTAGATTCTTGGCCCCGCGTTTGCACACCGCGGGATTTTTGCTACGCAAACACCCATTTCTTCCTGTGTGGAGCCCATGAGTCTGCATGATGTACACGCAACAACTGTCCTAGCCGTCCGGAAGGAGGGACGAGTTGCGATGGGAGGTGACGGTCAGGTCACTATGGCCGATACAGTTGTAAAAGGTAGTGCACGGAAGGTTCGGGAACTTCGTGATGGTGCGATCTTAGCTGGGTTTGCCGGCGCTGTCGCTGATGCTTTCACACTCTTCGAAAAGCTAGAAGAGAAGCTCGAACGCTATCCCGCCAATATGACTAAAGCTGTAGTCGAGCTAGCTAAGGACTGGAGAATGGATCGTTACCTAAGACGTCTCGACGCCTTGTTAGCGGTCGCTGATCAAGAGCACTTGTTTCTTGTCAGCGGGAATGGTGACGTGATCGAACCGGACGATGGCGTCCTCGCGATTGGATCGGGTGGGTCTTTCGCTCTCGCTGCTGCAAGGGCCTTAAAGGACCACTCGGAGCTTGATGCAACGGAAGTGGTTAAAAGATCTCTCGAAATAGCTGGGGACATCTGCATCTACACAAATCAGGACATAGTCGTCCTTGAATTGGGAGAATGAGGGATGACGACTGAAGCAATTCAAGCTGCTGATCCAAAAGCAAAAGAGTCAGGCGAACAAGAAGAGGGTCCGATCTGGCTTGATGAACTTACACCACGTCAGATCGTCGCCGAGTTAGATAAGTACATTATCGGGCAAAATGATGCGAAGAAGGCGGTTGCCATTGTTCTTCGAAATCGCTGGCGTCGTCAGAGGGTTGAGGAAGAGATGAGGGAGGAGATTGCTCCGAACAACCTAATCCTGATCGGTCCAACTGGAGTCGGGAAGACAGAGATCGCACGCCGACTCGCTCGTCTCGCTGGTGCGCCGTTCCTCAAGGTGGAAGCGTCTAAGTTCACCGAGGTGGGCTACGTTGGTCGAGACGTAGAATCGATGATTCGGGATCTTGTAGATATTTCGATCAACTTAGTTCGAGCCGACCGAGAGTACGAGGTACAAGGTACCGCCGAAGAGCGCGTGCATGAGAAGATCCTTGATCTTTTGCTACCGATGAAAAGTCCGGAACCGGAATCGCCAGCGGAAGAGATATCTAGTGTTTTTGTGGCGGGCCCCTCAGGCGTAGCAGAGCAGGAGGACGAGGTGTATGAGCGTCGGTCACGCACACGCGAGAAGCTCGGAGCGCTACTGAAGGAAGAGAAGCTCGAGGAGCGTGAGGTCGAGATTGAGGTGACACAGTCGGCCTCAATTGACGGGATGATGATTCCGATGGGTGGTGGAGAAGGGATAGATCACAACTTCACCGAGATGCTTCAGGATATGCTTCCGAAGAAGAAGAAGCGTCGTACAGTGTCGGTCGCTGAGGCTCGACGTATTCTTCTTCAGGACGAGCTTGAGCGACTCGTGGACATGGACGAAGTTGTGAACGAGGCTCTGTACCGGGCAGAGGAGATGGGTATCGTCTTCCTAGATGAAATTGATAAGGTGGCTGGCGATCGAGGTGGGCGTGGCCCGGACGTGAGCCGGGAGGGTGTGCAGAGAGATCTGCTACCCATCGTAGAAGGTTCTACTGTAGCAACGAAGTATGGGTTGGTTCGCACCGATCACATTTTATTTATTGCTGCCGGTGCATTCCATGTTGCGAAGCCGTCGGACCTGATACCTGAGCTGCAGGGGCGCTTTCCTATTCGAGTTGAGTTGCAGACGCTCGGGGAAGAAGAGTTTGCCAGAATCCTCCGCGAGCCCAAGAACGCTCTTTTGGACCAGTACTGTGCCCTTATAGAAACAGAGGGTGGAGTAATTGAGTTCACCGACGACGGTGTTGAAGAGATTGCCCGCATCGCTATGGAACTAAATGAACGTATGGAGAACATCGGGGCTCGTCGGCTTCGCACAGTTCTGACGACACTGCTAGAGAATGTGATGTTCGATCTTCCCGAAGCCGCTGGCGATACAGTGGTCGTCGATAGGAGTCTAGTGCATACAAGACTCAAGGAGGTCTCGGAGGACGAAGACTTGAGTCGTTACATCCTTTAGGACGGTGGCGCGCAGGATGGCGCAACTATTCACTTAACAAAAGGTCGATCCTTGTCCGACACACTGAAGCTGACACCACTAAACGACGCACACGTCGCCTTGGGTGCTAAGATGGTGCCGTTCGCTGGGTATTCGATGCCTGTCCAATACCCTACTGGCATAAAGGCAGAGCACGCCGCGGTGCGAGAGACGGCCGGTCTTTTCGACGTCTCGCACATGGGGGAATTTATCGTGCGAGGTCCTGAAGCCCTTGGCTTAATCCAAAGGATCTCGGTGAACGACGCTTCGATTATCGAAGTCGGTCAAGCGCAGTATTCAGCGATGTGTCTTGAGACAGGATGTGTTATAGACGATCTGATCATCTACCGTTTCCCTGACCGATTTATGCTCGTTGTGAATGCCTCAAATCTGGCGAAGGATTGGGCATGGGTGTCTAAACACGCAAATGATTTTGAGGTAGAAATTACGGATGTGTCTGACCAAACAGCACTTCTGGCCCTTCAGGGGCCCTGTGCTCGTGAAATCCTACGTCCTCTTGCGAGCCTCAATGTAGATGAGGTCAAATACTACCGTTTTGCTGAAGGAGAAGTCGCTGGCGTTCCTGCGGTGATAAGTGGCACTGGTTATACAGGTGAGGATGGTTTCGAACTTTATATCCCTGCCGAAAAAGCTGAAGAACTATGGACCACCCTTCTCGATGTTGGTGGTGGATTAGGGCTGGTCCCAGCTGGCTTAGGTTCACGTGACTCGCTCAGGCTCGAGGTGGGCTATGCCTTGTACGGGAACGACCTCGATGAAGAGCATACTACGCTTGAGTCGGGGCTTGGATGGGTTACGAAGCTCGGTAAAGAGCATTTTGTAGGTCAAGAGGCTCTACTTTCTCAGAAGAAAGAAGGCGTTACTCGCAGGCTGGTTGGTCTCCGGCTGACAGGAAAAGGCTTTCCTAGACCTGGCTATGAGGTAATCGCGAACGGTGAGGTCGTTGGTAAGGTGACGAGTGGGACTGTAAGCCCAACTCTCGGTTACGGGGTGGCATTAGCATACGTGCCGGTCGACCTCTCTAAAGTGGGTACAGAATTGCAGGTCAATTTGCGGGGCAGGCATGTGGACACGGTTGTGCAGCGGCCCCCGTTCTATACCGAGGGCTCCATCAAGCGTTGAGGTCTCCGTGATGAGCACAATACCCCTGGATCCAACTCCTGCGGTGGGAGTCCTAACGGTCAGCGATCGTTCATCGGCCGGAGTCCGCGAGGACGTGAGTGGCCCACGAATCGTAGAGTGGTGTAAAGCGAGGGAATACCGAGTACATGAGTATTCCATCGTACCCGACGAAACGTCCGCTATTGTTTCGCTCCTGACCCAGTGGGCGGATGATGGAATGGATCTGATCATCACCACCGGTGGGACGGGTTTCACACGGCGCGATGTAACTCCTGAGGCAACGCGGGCCGTGTTGGATCGGGAGGCCCCCGGGATTGCTGAAGAGATCCGAAGAAAGGGGCTAAACGCTACGCCGTACTCAATTATTGCGCGTGGTGTGGCAGGAATTCGCGGACGAACATTGATCGTCAACTGTCCAGGTAGCCCAGGTGGGGTATCGGACAGCCTGGCCGTGTTGGAATCGGTTGTCGACCATGCGATTGCCCTGTTACGTGGCGACGATGCACCTCATGGGATAGGAGG
>CEQN01043807.1_pt1 | contig 10414 bp, 10 predicted proteins | sample 427011 | NCBI WGS metagenome assembly CEQN01 (sample SAMEA2621277, study PRJEB7988) | marine metagenome | biome: marine biome (ENVO:00000447); feature: deep chlorophyll maximum layer (ENVO:xxxxxxxx); material: "saline water (ENVO:00002010), including plankton (ENVO:xxxxxxxx)" | depth 120 m
GTTTTTAGTGGAATGTATCCTATTGATTCAAATGACTTTGAGGATTTAAGAGTTAGTTTAGATAGACTTAAATTAAACGACTCTTCACTTTTCTTTGAACCAAATACTTCTCTTGCACTTGGTTTTGGCTTTAGATGTGGCTTTTTAGGTCCTTTGCATATGGAAATTGTCCAAGAAAGGTTAGAACGTGAATTTAATATAGATTTAATTACAACTTGCCCAAATGTTAGCTATAGAACTGTATTAAAAGATGGAAGTTCAGTTATTATTAATAATCCATCTGATATGCCTATTTCATCAGAAATTGATAAAATTTATGAACCATATATTAAAGCAGAAATAATTGTACCAAAGGAATATATTGGTAAGATTATGTCTTTATGTACAAAACATCGAGGAATTTATATTAGTACTAATTATCTTTCCGTTGATAAAGTGCAATTAATATTTGAAATTCCATTAGGTGAGATTATTTATGATTTTTTTGAAAATTTAAAATCTTTATCTAGAGGTTATGCATCTTTAGATTATGAATTAATCGATGAAAGAGAGTCAAAATTAATTAAACTTGATATAAAAGTTGCCGGAGAAACTGTTGATGCATTAAGTATTATAGTTCATGAGTCTGAATCATACAACCAAGGTTTAAAGCTTTGTAAAAGATTAAAAAAAGAAATTCATAGACAACAGTTTGAAATTCCAATTCAAGCAGTTATAGGTCAAAAAGTTATATCAAGAGAAACGGTAAAAGCATTAAGAAAAAATGTAACTGCAAAATGTTATGGTGGTGACATATCTAGAAAAAGAAAACTTATTGAAAAGCAGAAAAAAGGTAAGAAGCGAATGAAACAAATTGGAGTAGTCGAGCTTCCTCAAGAAGCTTTTTTAGCAATATTAAAATCAGATAATGAATAAGCATTTTTTTGCTAATTACTTTAGTTATTCTAAAAACCATATTTCAAGTTTTATATTTATATTTCCATTATTGTTATTATATGAGATGATGTCATTTTTATTGTTTAATAATCAAGATTATATAATAAGAAATTCTGCAGACTCTATATTAAGAGACCTATTTTCATATTTTTTTGTTTTTAGCTCTATTCATTACTATACTTTATTATTCTTAGTATTTCTAATATATTCTCTTAAGGTAATTAAAGATGATTTTTCAAGCTATACTATAAGCGTAAAATACCTGTTTTTAATGTATCTTGAAGGCTCTGTATTAGGTGCATTGTTATTATTATTACTAAATAATAATTTTTTTTCTTATACAGTAGATTTTTATGATAATATATTTTTGACGTTTTATTTATGTTTAGGTGCTGGTATATGGGAAGAAATACTTTTCAGATTTATATTAATAAATCTACTATTTTCGATGTTTAATTATATTAAATTAAATAAAAATTTTAGCTTTTTTATTTCGATAATAATTTCTGGTATAGTTTTTTCATCATTTCATTATATAGGTTCAGGAGGTGATGTATATACACACCATTCGTTTATTGTTAGATTCTTAGGAGGCGGGATATTATCTTTTATTTATATATATAGAGGATTGGGAGTTTCATCAATGACTCATTTTTGCTACGATTTTTTTCTTGTATCTTTTCCTATAGTAAAAATTATTTAAATTACATTTATGTATCCAGTACTATTTAACATAAATGGATTAAAAATTACATCATATGGCTTTGCTCTTATGTGCGCATTTTTATTATGTAATTATCTTTTAAAAAGATATCTTAAATCAATTGATATAGATCCATCAATTGGTGATGATATTATTTTTTATGCTGCATTAGGAGGTATTTTAGGTTCAAAAATTTACTATATTATCGAATTTTGGGGTACTGGTCAAGGGTATGATAATATATTAGGTTTGTACGATATAGGAGCTGGAATATTAACATTAAACTTTTCCTTAATTTCATCTGGTGTGAATCAATTTGGTTCTGGTTTAGTTTTTTTAGGAGGATTGATAGGAGGTTTATTGTCGGTAACTTTCTATATTTACAAAAATAAACTTAATTGGTCTATCGTTTCTGATTGGGTTGCTCCATATTTAGCGTTAGGCCATGGGATAGGCAGAATCGGTTGTTTTTTGGTTGGAGATTGCTATGGGCGTCCATGTAATCATTCGTGGTCAGTTACATTTAAAGACGGCTTGCCTCCAACAACCTATGAAAGTTTTAGTAATAATTATCCTGATATGTTTAGCAAATATGTTGAACCTTATTATGTACCTGGAGATTTAATTTTTGTTCATCCAACACAGCTATATGAAACTTTTCTTTACATTCTTTTATTTTTCTATTTATTATTTACAAGAAAATCTAAAAAATACAATAGTGAGGTATTCCTAGAGTACTTATTTTTTGCTGGTTTTATAAGATTTTTTATCGAATTTTATAGATTGAATCCACTGTATTATTTTAATTTATCAGGAGCGCAGTATATTTCAATTTTAATGATATTGACTTCTTCTCTATTTATGTTTATTAAAAGAAAAAGTATATAAATGGAAACTATCGATTGCATTGTTTGCAATTCTAATACAAATGTAAAAGTAAATAATTTTAATATAGGTAAAGATAATTCATTTACTTTAGTAAAATGTAAGTGTGATTTAATTTTTTTAAATCCAAGGCCAGATATAAATTCTATTAAAAAATACTATGATAGTCAATATTTATCAAATAAAGAAAGAAATTCATTTTATTATAAGTCGCTTCAAAAAATTTCCTTTAATTGGAAATATAGACTAATTAAATCTATTTTTAGTAATAATAACGGCACACTATTAGATATAGGTGGAGGTGATAGTTCATTTTCAGATTTTATTTGTCGAAAGAATTGGACAGCATACTCATATGATATCAATAATAATAAATTTACATTACCTGATCTCTTAAGATTAAAAGATAATTCTATCGATTTAATAACCTTATGGCATTCTATTGAACATTTTCATAATATCAATGAAATTTTTACTATTATTAAAAATAAACTTAAACCTAATGGATATTTAATGGTAGCTTGTCCAAATGTAAATGCAGCAGAGATTTCAATACTTAAAAATAATTGGGTAGCTTATGATATACCACGACATTTATATCATTTCACTCCAGATACACTGAATTCATATATAAAAAAGTTTTCCTTTTCGATTATTTCAAAAAAAATAATGTATCAAGATATAATTTTTAATATATTTCTAAGTTTACGTAATTATAATTTAGTTTTACGTTTATTTTATTTTATTTTTATATTTTTTTATTCATTAACTAATATTTTTTTTAATACTGATAAATCTTCATCATATACTTATATATGCAAAAAACAATAATTATTATACTATTTTTAGTATTTTCATGCAGTCGCATACCATCTTCAAATGGCGATAATAATGAAATTGTAATATTCTGCTCTGATGAAGATAAAGGTCTTATTAAGTTTAAGATTGACGATACTTTTTCAAATTATATTAATACACCAACAGAAGAGAATATCTATAAGCTTTCTTGGATAAACCCAGTTGATTTTAAAAAATATAAATTTCATAAAAATATTTTAATAATCTCTTTAGTTCAACCTAAAGATTCTACGATAGATCTTCTATATAATAAATTTACTAAACAGTACGAAAATAAAAGTTTATTTTCTTTATACAATCTTTTTTCAAAAAATCAGTTAATTATTCCAATTGGTTCTCATAATTCTATAACTTTTTTAGATTTTTTTCAATCTAATCAAAACTGGATTGTTGATGAAGTTAATAATAATATTGATTTAAATTTTAAAAAGAGTCTTCTGAAAAAATCTAAAAATGATTCAATCATTTCTATTTTAAATAATAAATTTTCTGTTGATGCACATATTGATATTGATTATCAAGTCCTCGATAATAAAACAAATTTTTTTAGAATTGGAAGAGGTACTCCTTATAGATGGTTATTATTTTCTAAGATAGATAAAAATTATAAAAATAACATTTGGACCAAATATAAAGAAATAATAAATGAAAATATTGAAGGATTAGATATATCCAATTATTATAAAATTAAAGATGGCGATTTTTTTAGAGGTTTATATGAGCATCGTGAATCAGATACTGGAGGACCATTATTTATCTATCTATTTGATAATAATGACAATAATGAAGTAATTTTAGTAAGTGGTTTTGTCAATAATCCAGGAAAGAATAAATATAAGATATTAAAGGAATTAGAAATCATTACTAAAAATATAAAGGAAATTAAAAATGAAATATAAAGTAGCTATGTTAATTGGAAGTGAATCTGATAGAAAAACTGTCGAAACATCAATGCCATATTTTGATTACTTTGGAATAAATTGTGAGCTTATGGTTATGTCAGCACATAGAAATCCAGATAAGGTAGTAGATTTTGCAAAAAATGCTAGGTCAAATAATTATAAATTACTTATTGGTGGAGCTGGAATGGCTGCACATCTTGCCGGAGCATTAAAGGCAAACTCATCACTACCTGTAATAGGAATGCCTTTAGGCGGGTTAGGCGATGGATTAGATTCTTTGCTTTCAACAGTTCAAATGCCAAAAGGAGTTCCTGTAGCTACTGTAGCTGTTGGAAAAGCTGGAGCTATAAATGCAGCAATTTTAACAGCTGAAATATTATCATTATTAGATAATGATATATTAAATAAACTCGAAGATTTTAGAAAGAATGGTTATTCAATTAGTTAAAAATGAAAACTATATTAATAACCGGTGGTAATGGAATACTTGGTTCACAATTATCTAAAATTAATTTATATAACTATAAAATAATTTCCGTATCTAAAAATGATAGAAAAATTAGTTTAGATGTTACTAATTCGCATGATGTTAAAGAATGCTTAGATAATTATAAGCCAGATTTTATTATTAATTGTGCTGGATATACTAATGTAGATCAGTCTGAAGTTTATAAGAATTTAACCCATGATGTTAATGTGAAAGGTTTAATCAATCTTATAAAGTTTTCAAATGTTAATACTAAAATTATACATATATCATCTGATTATGTTTTCGATGGTTTAAAAGGAGATTATATAGAAAGTGATATTACTAGGCCTATTAACTACTACGGTAAAACAAAATTAGAATCAGAAAATTTTTTAATTGGTTCTAATAGAAAATATATAATTTTTAGACCTAATGTCATTTTTGATTTAAATGGTTTTAACTTTTTTAGTTTTATTTATAATTCTTTAAAAAATAACCAAAAGATAAATATAGTTACTGATCAAATATCAAATCCAACATTTGCACCGCATTTTTCCAAAATAATCATCGACTCTATTCTATTAGATATAGAAGGAGTATTTCATTTTGGATCTCTTGATATAGTAAGCAGATATGATTTTGCAGTTAAAATAGCAGAAATTTTTAAATTAAATAAAGATTTAATAAAGCCAATAACATCAAACTTATTAAAACAAAAAGCTAAAAGACCTTTGAATACCTCATTAAATTGTAATAAGATTGCTAATAATATGGATATTGAAATTATGCCATTAAGTTATTATTTAGAAGATAGTAGAAATTGTTATGAATAGTGTTTTAATAATAATACCAACATTCAATGAAAGTAAATCTATAATAAATATTATTGATCTTATTAATATAAATGTTAATAATGCTGATATATTAATAATTGATGATAATTCACCTGATAATACTTCTTTAATTGTCAAAGCGTATATTGAAAAAAATAATATTTCTAATATTCATTTAATTTGCAGAAAGAAAAAATTAGGTTTAGGCTCTGCATACATTGCTGGCTTTAAATATGCTTTAGAAATGAATTATAAGAAAGTTATACAAATGGATGCTGACCTTTCTCATAATCCTAAAGATATTCCTGTTTTGATAAGTGAAAGCTCTAAAAATGATTTAGTAATTGGTAGTAGATATATAAACGGTATAAGAATCATAAACTGGCCAATATCAAGATTATTGCTAAGTTATTTTGCCAATCTTTATGCTAGAAAAATAATTGGACTTAATATATATGACATAACAGCAGGCTTTAAATGTATTAATACAAGTTTTTTAAAAAAAATAAATTTAAATAAAATAAAAAGCGAAGGGTATTCATTTCAAATAGAAATCCATTACTTAGCTTCTGTTAATAATTGTAAAATATGCGAAATTCCAATTATTTTTACAGATAGAACCACAGGGAATTCTAAAATGTCATTATCAATCATATTTGAGGCTATTTTTATTGTACCATATTTAAAATTAAAAAAAATATTTAAGTTTTAATTTTGATTAGTATAGTTATCATACTTTATAAGTCTAAAGATTATATAAATAATTGTATAAATTCAATCGTTAATTCGAATTTATATGATCAAGTTTTGGAAATTTTAATCATAAACAATGATTCAACCGAAAAGTATACTTTTAATAACAAAAAAATACAATTCCATAGTATGAATAAAAATATAGGTTATTCAAAAGCAATGAATTTTGGAATTAATAAAGCGCTTGGTGAATATATATTAACTTTAAATCCAGATACAATCTTAAGTTCTAATACTATAGATATTATGTTAGAGACATATGAAATTCATAATAATGTAGGAGCTGTTGGAGTCAAAGTTTTAAATAGTGATAATACATTCCAACTTTCCTCTATAAGAAAATTTCCAACTCCTCATATTTTATTTAGCAAAATTTTAAATAGATTTTTTAAGTTTGTGCCAAATCTTTATAATTATTCTAATATTGATTTAAATAACTTTCAAGATGTAGATGCTATAAGTGGTTGCTGTATGATGATTGAAAAAAATACGTTTGAAAATATATTAGGATTTGATGAACGATTTTTTATGTATTTTGAAGATACGGATTTATGTAATAGGTTGGTGAATAATGGTAAAAGAGTTATATACAATCCAAAAACTTCAATAAATCATTTTAAGGGAGGTAGTTTGTCTATTTTTGAAAAACGATTTGTTAACTATAAATTTTATATTTCAATGTTTAGGTTTATTAAAAAGTATTATTTTAAATATATTACTTTTTTATCATTAATACTATTTTTACTAATAATTTTTATTTTACTATGTCAAAATATATATTAGATTTTGAAGAACCAATTAGAATTCTTGAGCAGAAATTAGTTGATTTAAAAAATTCATCTAATTTATCAGGAATGGATCTAGAAGATTCTATTTCTAGTATAAACTATCAAATTGAAAACGAAAAGTCTCGAATATATAATAATTTAACAAGATGGGAAAAAATTCAATTATCTAGACATCCAATGAGGCCACATACAGTAGATTACATTCCTTTAATTATGAATGATTGGACAGAATTACATGGCGATAGAAAGTACGCTGACGATCCTTCAATTATCACTGGAATTGGAAAGATAAATAATGTCAAATGCGTTTTAATTGGCCAAGAAAAGGGTAGAGATACAAAAGATAAATTATATAGGAATTTTGGTATGGTTAGACCAGAAGGTTATAGAAAAGCTAAAAGAATAATGGAAATTGCTGAGAAATTTAAACTTCCAATTATAACATTTATTGATACACCAGGGGCCTATCCTGGTATTGGAGCAGAGGAAAGAGGGCAAGCTCAAGCAATAGCAGATAATTTGTTTTTCATGTCCCGCATTAAAGTTCCTATAATATCAATAGTAATAGGAGAAGGAGCTTCTGGGGGTGCTTTGGCAATTGGTCTATCAGATAAAATTTTATGCTTAGAGCATACGTGGTATTCTGTGATTTCTCCAGAAGGATGTGCTTCTATATTATTTCGTGATACATCAAAGTCTATTGAGGCAGCCAATTCAATGAAAGTAACTTCAAATGATTTGCATGATATGGGTATTGCAGATGAAATAATTAATGAGCCCCTTGGAGGTGCGCATCATGACATTCATTCTATGTCCAAAAGATTAAAATCTACTATTATTAAAAATATTGATAATTTATTAAAATTGACTTCGGATAATTTAGTAGAATCTAGGCTAAATAAGTATAATAAAATCGGTAAGTTAAATTAAATATATGTCAAAGATTAAAACCAAATATAATTCAACAAATATTAATAAGGATTTTTTCAATAATTACTCATTAATACTTGAAAAATTTAATAATGATATTAAGCAGATAAAGCAACTTGGTGGTTTATCTTCAATTCAAAAACAACATGATAAAGGCAAGCTAGTTGTTCGAGAAAGAATAGGCCATTTAATTGATGAGAACACTCTTTTTTTTGAACTAAGTAAATTTGCTGCTTACGGTATGTATAAAGAGTATGGATCATGCCCCGCAGCAGGTGTTATTACTGGTATTTGTAAAATTTATGGAAAAGATTTTATGGTTATTGCGAATGATGCAACAGTTAAAGCTGGGGCATATTTTGAAGTAACTTTAAAGAAAACTTTGCGAGCTCAAGAGATAGCAATTAAAAATAATATACCAATTATTTATTTAGTAGATTCAGCAGGTGTTTTTTTACCTTTGCAAGAACAGGTTTTCCCTGATGAAGCTCATTTTGGAAAAGTATTTTATAATAATGCGAGGATATCTTCTTTAGGTATAAATCAAATTGCATGTGTAATGGGTCCATGTGTAGCAGGGGGTGCTTATCTTCCGGTAATGTGTGATAAATATATAATTACTGAAGGATCTAATATGTTTTTAGCTGCACCTGCTTTAGTTAAGGCAGCCATTGGACAAAATATTGATGCAGAAACTCTTGGAGGTGCAACAACCCACTCTACAATAAGCGGTACTGCTGATTATCATGAAAAAGATGATTTAAATGCTATAAAAAGAATAAGAAGTATTGTTAAGCATATGAATGTTAATAACTCTACTTTATTTAAAAGATATGAATATATAGAAACAAATAATAAAATTAGTAATCTTTTTAATTATATTGATTTTGTAAATAATTCACAATATGATATGTTGGAAGTTATAAGATATATTGTTGACAATGAAGAGTATGTCCAGTATAAAGAAAATTATGGTAAAACTATTTTATGCGGCAACGCTAGAATTGGTGGCTTTAACGTTGGTATAGTAGCAAATCAAAAAAAAGTAGTTAAAGCTAATGGTAAAATTCAATTAGGCGGAGTAATATATAATGACTCTGCTGATAAAGCTGCGAGATTTATAATGAATTGCAATCAAGAAAGAGTGCCGATTATATTTATACATGACGTGAATGGATTTATGGTAGGAAAAGAAGCTGAATGGTCTGGAATAGCAAAAGATGGTGCTAAAATGGTTAATGCAGTATCAAATTCAACTGTTCCCAAAATAACATTAATAATAGGCGGAAGTTATGGTGCTGGAAATTATGCAATGTCAGGAAAAGCATATGACCCAAATTTTATTTACGCCTGGCCAAATGCAAAGATTGCTGTTATGGGCGGAGATCAGGCAGCAAATACCTTAGCATCAATTAAATTATCAAAAGTTGGTAATATATCAGATTCAGAAAGACAAACTATAGTAGATGAAATAAAGTCTAATTATAAAAAAAAATCTGACATAAAGTATGGAGCTGCTAGATTATGGGTCGATGAAATAATTCATCCTGATGATACTAAGATGACAATAATTCGAACTTTAGAGATTATTAATAATATTAAAAATATTGAAAAAGCAAATTTTGGTATATTGCAAGTATGAGTAAAATTATAAGAGTAGCCAATGGTCAAGGATTTTGGGGTGATAGCCTGCAAGCTCCGATTGACTTAATTAAAAAATCAAATATAGATTATTTAACTTTAGACTATCTTGCTGAAGTAACAATGTCTATAATGCAAAAGCAAAAAAACAAAAATTCTAAATTAGGATATGCATATGATTTTGTTGATTTTATAAAGTTTGCTTCTAATCATTTAAAAAATAATAAAGTTAAGATAATAACTAATGCTGGTGGAGTTAATCCTTATGAATGCGCAAAGCAAATAAAAAAAACTTTAGATTCACTAAATATATCCAAAAAAATTGTGATTATAGAAGGTGATAATATAACTAGTGATATTAAAAATTATCTTAATAATGGTATAGATTTTATAAATATGGAAGATAATTCTTCTATAAAGCCAATATTAGATAGTATATATTCAGCAAATGTTTATATAGATTCATTTTGTATCAAAGAAGCTTTAAAGCTTGGTGCTGATATAGTTTTATGTGGACGAGTTTCCGATCCAGGTCTATGCGTAGGCCCAGCATTGTACGAGTTTAACTGGGCAAAAACTGATTATAATAAAATCGCTTCCGCTACTTTAGCAGGACATATTATAGAATGTGGTGCACAAGCAACTGGGGGGAATCATACAAATTGGAAAACTATTCCTAATTTAAAAAATGTTGGGTATCCAATAGCAGAAATTAA
>CEQN01093353.1_pt1 | contig 10395 bp, 9 predicted proteins | sample 427011 | NCBI WGS metagenome assembly CEQN01 (sample SAMEA2621277, study PRJEB7988) | marine metagenome | biome: marine biome (ENVO:00000447); feature: deep chlorophyll maximum layer (ENVO:xxxxxxxx); material: "saline water (ENVO:00002010), including plankton (ENVO:xxxxxxxx)" | depth 120 m
GCTGATAACAGTTTAATCACTGTAATAGTCCGTGAATGTAGATTGCCTCTAATTTTTGTCATTTTATTAACATGTCTTTACTCAAGTTACCTAGTCATAATCACTACTGAAGATCAATTAGTACAACCCCTCTTGGAAACAAGAGTATTTGCCAAAAATATTTGGCAAGTTGGGTTAATAATATTTTTCACAACATTATTAGCAAGAGTAGGGGACAGATCTATATTTTGGTATGTAGTCAATATTTCAAAAAAGACTGCCACAAAACTCGATGACAATTTACTTCCAATAGTTAGAAGAATTCTTCCTTTAGCAATTTATTCGGTAGGATTTCTAGTTTCAGTAGATAATTTAGGAATATCGGTCAGTCCAATTTTAGCTGGATTAGGAATTGGTGGACTAGCCGTAGCACTTGCTGTACAACCAACACTTAGCAACTTTTTTGCAGGCACCTTCGTTGTAACTGATGGGGGGTTACGTCCGGGAGATTTTATTGAACTTGATGATGGCAATTCAGGATATGTTGAATCAGTAGGATGGAGAAGTACTAAAATAAGAAGTATTTATAATAACTTAGTTATTATTCCGAATTCAAAAATGGCAGATAGTGTTGTTACAAATTATTACAGTCCAACTCCTGCAATGAATGTACTAGTGGAGTGCGGTGTCAGCTATGAATCAAACCTTAAAAATGTAGAGATGTTCGTATTAGAAGAAGCAACAGCTTTAATTAATGAATCTAACTTATCTATCAAACATGTCCCTCCATTTTTTGGTTTTTCTAATTTTGGTGACTCAAATATTGATTTCTTTGTATACATACAAGCTATTGATAGGCTATCTACTTTCACACTAAAAAGTGAACTCATTAAAAGAATCCATGAAAGGTTTGATAGAGAAAACATTGATATTAACTATCCTGTGAGAAAAATAATTTCTGATTCACCAAATAATTCAATTGACATATTAAAATAATTTTTAATCATCGTTTCTTCTACTATGAAATAAATAATGGTTGATATATCCAGAATTTTCTCCGAAATAATCTTGAAAATGACTTCTTAATTTCGAATCATGAATTTTATTAACATTATCATTCAAGTACGTTTCTCTTAAAACTCTATTAATCCAAACATCTACCGGAAAAGCATTCAAATTATCTAATGAAAATAACATTACACAATTAGCAACTTTATCTCCAACTCCAGGAAACATTGTTAACTGATTTAAGTTGTCATAATAATTTTGGGATCTTAATTTCTTCAAATCTATATTATCTTTAATGATAATTTTAGAAGTTTCGAAAATGTATTTAGCCCTATACCCAAATCCCATAGATCTCAAATTGTCTTCGCCAGCATCTATAATTTGTGATGGAGTAGGAAAAGTTTTATATTCACCAAAAGAGTCGTTAAGAGTATTACCACTAGAATTTATTAATTTTCTTAGCATTAATTTGATTCTCTTCATATTGTTATTACTAGAACAAATAAAAGTAACAAGGCATTCCCAAGGGTCTTGTCTTAATAAATGTAATCCTTCAAATTTATTAAATGCGGACAATAAATAATTATCTGATTGAATTGATTTGTATATTTCACTTAAATCGTCGTCAACTCTTAAATAATTTTCTAAAACTTTTATTTGAGTTTCATTAGGATGTAGGGGATATACCATTTCAACTTGATCGTAAATTTGGCGAGCTCGATAACGAGTTTTGTTTAAGATAACTTCATGAGTTTTTAAATTTTCATCTTGAATTGGATCCCATAAAAAAGATTGTCCGCTATAAAGAGTAGATTCCAAATCATATTTAGATTTACTGTTCAGTATCATGATTAAACCATTGAGTAATAAGACTGCCCATATCATGTATTGAAGTGTGAGATACAGGTACGTTGGGTAAAGATTTTACAAATCTTTTCCCATATGGGGCTTTAACAATTCTATTATCTAAAACTACAATTACACCTTTATCATCTTTAGATCTGATTAGTCGTCCAAAACCTTGTCTAAATTTCATGATTGCATTGGGTACAGCAAATTCATTAAAACCATTCGCGTAATTTTCAAATCGTGCTTGATATATCGGATCAGAGGGAACATCAAAAGGTAATCGAGTAATAACTAATGAATTTAACGCAGAGCCTTTCAAATCAACTCCTTCCCAAAATGAACTTGTTCCCAAAATCAATGATTCATTGTCACTATTAATTATTTGCAGTAAGTTACGAGGAGAACCATGAATTCCCTGAGCTAACAAATTTTTATTAAGGCTTTTTTCTTTCTTAATGAGATCATAGACTGTATTTAGTGCTGAGTATGAAGTAAAAAGTACTAACACACCGCCTGGGGCTTTTTCACAAATGATTTTTATAGCACTAGCTACGTATTGTAAATAATTAGTATTTCGAGGATCAGGTATATCATTTGGTATAAGTAATAGTGCTGAACTTTGATAATCGAATGGCGATCCCAAAATTAAAGATTCATCAGGATGAAATCCAGTTCTAAAATTGATATGTTCAAATTTCTCATCTGATGTCAAAGTTGCACTAGTGAGAACTACAGATTCTTTTTGAGAAAATAATTCTTTATATAAAATATCACCAACCACAAAAGGAGCCCCATTAAAACTAGAAGTTTCCCTACTAGAATCTGAGAGAATCCAATAAACAAAATGTTTTTGATTTTCTGAGAAAAATTCTAATAAGTGGCTTGTTAAAGATTTAGCATTTGAATATGAAGCTTCAATGATTCCCAAATATTCAGTTATTCCAATCAAATTAATTTTTGTTTCCAAAGTTTTAATCAAATCATTTAAAACATTTAAAAATTCTTCCAATAAAACTATTAAGTTATCTGAGAGATCCGCCAAATCTTCCCAATTATTAATTTGATGATTTGCAGAAACACGAATTTTATCTGATTTAAATTTACTTATTTCTAAATGCTCTGAAAGAAAACCTATTGAAAATAAAGAAGCAAAATTTTCCTGTAGTCGACGGACAATATTTTGAGTATTGTCATCTAAAATCCCCAATTCATTTATAGCTACAGGATTTGAATCTCTAGTAAAAACTCTTCTAAGACGTTCATAAATATTCTCAGAGCCAACAAAATCACTGAGTAAATCATTTATCAACGTTCTATTAATTGAGAAAGCAAACGCAGATGAAGCTTGATCTTCAATATGATGAGCCTCATCAATTATTAAATTTTCATAAGGAGGAAGGATTGACCCTTCTGAAATCAAATCTGACATCAATAGTGAGTGATTTACAATTATGGCATTCGATTCGTTAGCTTTATTTCTAGCCTGCCTCAAAAAGCACTGGCCTTCTAAGCCCATACATCTCAAAGATTTCTCTGCATTAAATTTATTTAATATAGCCCTATGATCAGATCTACTGATATTCATTTCATTGAGGTCTCCCGAATTAGAAGAATGCAACCAAACAATGATTTTTGACATTAAAATCCCAGAATTTGTATCAATAGTTTGTAATGAAACCTGGGATTCAAACTTTTGTAAACATAAATAATTAGATCGACCTTTCAATAAAGAGAAATTAGTGTCATCATCTGTATTCAAACCTAAAATATTCATAACAAGAGGCAAATCTTTATCAATTAATTGCTCTTGAAGACCAATAGTATTAGTAGAAATCACAATTTTTTCATTTGAATTAATTGAATAATTTATAGCTGGTATTAGATAAGCCAAAGACTTTCCTACACCAGTGCCTGCTTCAACAATCAGATTTTTTTTATTTTCTAGTGCTTTTTGAACATTTAAAGCCATTTGGTTTTGCTCAGCTCTATATTCAAAACCTTGTAAAGATTGTGATAATTTTCCATTGGTTGAAAAAATTTCTTCGATTTGTAATTTATTATCTTCATTATCAAGTTTATTTGATGCAGAATGTGAATTTTTATTCATTTTTTGATCCTTAACAGAATTAATCAAAACATACTGAAAAAATGAAGGATCTATCCAATTACTACTATTTGCCACCTGTGACAATCGCCCAATTATTGAAGAAGGTAATAATTTGGCATGATTTACTATTTCATTAAATAAATGCATTGTTGATTGGCAATCTGCAAGGGCTCGATGGCTTTCTTGAACAGAAAACTTAAATTCGTTTTTTAATGATTGCAAAGAATAACTAGGTGATTTTGGAAAAAAAACGTAGCTTAAGTCTAAAGTATCAAAAACCAAATTATCAAAACTCAAACCGTAATTCTTAAGAAATCCCAAATCAAAATTAACATTGTGCCCAACAATTGGTAAATTTTTAATTAAGTCAGTTAAAACCTCCGAAATCGAATCAAATTCTGGAGCATCTATTAAGTCAAAATCTGAAATCCCCGTTAATTCTGTTACAAAAGGTGGGATAGGGCGACTAGATTTAACCAATGATTCAAATGAATTAATGATCTCATCACCTTTGAATAGTAGTACGCCGACCTCAATAATCTGATCTGTAAGAGGATCAGTTCCTGTGGTTTCCAAATCGATTACGCAAAAAAAATCTTGATTAATTTGGTTTAAATTATTATTGAATTGAACCATTTAAATTTGTAGATTGAATAACTAAGTTAAAATATGTGAATACAGTTCCATAATAAAACATAATATATAGAAATGAGTAAAAAGAATTCACAAAAATTCATAAAAAGATTATCTAATGAAGTAGGAGATTTTACAGTTTCATTAGATTTAGATATACGTTTGTACGAATATGATATTAAAGGCAGTAAAGTACATGCTGAAATGCTTGCTATGCAAAATATTATTACCCAACAAGACAAAAATCTAATTGTCGAAGGCCTTGATCAAATTTTACTAGAAATCCAATCCGACTCTTTCCCATGGGATTATACACTTGAAGATATTCATATGAATGTAGAAAGTCGTCTTCATGAAAAAATTGGGCCTGTAGCAGGGAAACTCCACACTGCCAGATCAAGAAATGATCAAATATCTCTAGACACTAGAATGTTTGTTAAAGACGCATGTACTGAAATCAATGATTTAATTAAAGAATTACAAGAAACTATTGTTGACTTAGCCCAAAAATCTACGAACATAATCATGCCAGGATACACTCACTTACAAAGAGCTCAACCTGTATTGTTAGCTCATCATTTCTTGGCATATTACGAAATGCTTAAGAGAGATATTCAGAAATTCACTTATGTTTTTGAAGAAGCAGACAATATGCCTTTGGGTAGTGCTGCACTAGCTGGTACCCCTCATCCTATAAACAGAGATTTTGTGGCAGAACAGCTTAATTTTTCTAAAATCACTTCTAATAGTATTGATGCAGTTTCAGATAGGGATTTTATTCTTTCATTTTTATTTGCTTCAAGTGTATTTATTACCCATATATCTAGATTTTCTGAAGAATTAATACTTTGGTCTTCTTCAGAATTCAACTTTATACAAATGTCTAATGATTTCACTACCGGAAGTAGCATAATGCCCCAAAAAAGAAATCCAGATTTTGCCGAGATTTCTAGAGGTAAATCAGGAAGAACCATAGGAAATCTTGTATCTTTATTTACAATTCTGAAAGGATTACCCCTAGCATATAATCGTGATTTACAAGAAGATAAAAATGGATTATTTGATTCATACGATACCGTAACTTCTGTATTGAAAATATTCAATATGATGCTTAAAGATATAAAGTTAAACGCAAAAAATCTTACTTCAGCAGCAAATGAAAGCTTGTCTTTAGCAACAGATATTGCTGACTATCTTGTTGAAAAAGGTTTGGACTTTAGAGAATCATATTCAATTGCTAGTTCAATTTCAGATCATTCTTTAAGTACTGGGAAGTCAATTTCAAATTTCACAATGAATGACTACAAAACATTCTCCGCCTTATTCCAAGAGGATGTTCTCGAAATTAATATCCAAACTTCTGTAGACTCCAGAACTAGTTATGGGGGCACAGCTACCAAAAATGTATTATCTCAAATCAATTTAGCAAGACAACAATTGAATGAAAAACAATAGATTTAAAATTTACCCATCTATCTTGACCGCTGATTTAACACAACTTGAAAATCAGATTTCTACTGCTCAAGACAATGGTATTGACGGGTTTCACATTGACATAATGGACGGACAATTTGTACCACCAATTACATTCGGCCCAATTATTGTTTCTCACATTAGAAAAATCACTCAATTACCAATAGATATTCATATGATGGTCATCAACCCCGACAGATTTTTTGAAGATTTAATTATAGCGGGAGCTGATTCTATAACCATTCATTATGAATCAACAAAAAACTTTGATGAAACCCTAGATAAACTCAAAGACCTTAATGTTGAATGTTCAATAGCCATTAATCCAGAAACAAAATTAACTGATGTCCAAAATTACTTAAACGAAATAAATCAAATTTTAATAATGTCAGTTAATCCAGGATATGGTGGACAAAAATTCATACCATCTTCTATTGAAAAAATTAAATCTACTAAATCTATTATCAATAATTCAAATTTAAAAACTAAAATTCAAGTTGATGGAGGAATAAACTCGAATACGATTGACAGTGTTTTGCAAGCAGGTGCTGACATTGTAGTAGCTGGGAGTGCTATTTATAATGATGATTCTGATATTAAAACTTCTATAAAAAATCTTAAAGACTCTATTAGTAAATGAACATATTAGGTATAGAAACATCCTGTGATGACACTGCAATTTCTATTGTAAAAGATGGTCAATCCATAAAATCAAATATTATTGCTTCTCAAGTACATATGCATGAAAAATATGGTGGAATTATTCCTGAAATAGCATCTAGAGAACATTTTTTAACTATTATTCCTACTATTAACGAATCCTTATATGAGTCCGGACTTACCCATAAAGAAATAGACTGTATAGCAGTAACAAATGGCCCGGGATTAGCCGGATCACTATTAGTTGGAGTAAATGCAGCAAAAGGATTAGGGTTGGCTTGGGATAAACCAGTCATGCCTATTAATCATCTCGAGGGACACATATATTCTGGTTGGTTAGATAATAAAAACCCTGATAAAGAAGTTGGATTTCCCCTAATTTGCCTTATTGCATCTGGTGGTCACACAGAAATGGTATTGATGAAAAACCACTTAACTTATGAAATTATTGGAAAAACTCGTGATGATGCAGCAGGAGAAGCTTTTGATAAAACAGCTAGAGTACTGAGATTAGGATTCCCCGGAGGACCAGAAATCCAAAAGGAAGCCGAATCTGCTAATGGCAATCTAGATCCATTTCCACGCCCTGAAATAAAAGACTCGTTAGATTTTAGTTTCAGTGGATTAAAAACTGCAGTTGTCAATCGAGCTATTAAAGAAAACATTTATCCTCACACAGATTTTAATGCTCCAAATAATGAAATAGTTTCTGAATATTCATTTGCTTTCCAAGAAGCTATAGTAGATACCCTAATTAGAAATATATCGAGAGCTCTTAAAAATTTTGAGGCTAAAGGGGTACTACTGGGTGGTGGAGTTGCTGCTAATTCAAGACTTAGGGAAAAAATGGCCCAAAACCTCGATATTCCTTTGATTGCACCTAAACCATATTTATGCACTGATAATGGTGCAATGATAGCTAGTGCTGCATATTATAGGATTAAACAATATGGAACTTCTCCAACGTTTGATATGGATGTAGTCCCTAACTTAAAACTTCATTAATCAATCCAATATTTCCTCAATGGAATATGAGAATTAAAAACCTCTGTTTTCAATTGATTAAAAATTTCAACTGGCATCTGTCCTTTCAATTCAAAAGTAATAAAGTTGCCATATATTGATAGTTTCAAAACATGAGGAATCTGATTTGTAAATTGGTCATAAATCAAATAAATCGCCATTAATCCCAATATAGAAAAACCTATCGATTTTATAAATAAATCAGAGACTAAAGAATTAAAAATCAACGCTACAATAACAGCCGAAACCACCCAAAATATAGTCATCAATAATGACTTTGTAATTAGTAAATTATGTTGTTCAACAGAATTAACTGAACTTAAAGGTGCGACTCCATTAGAACATGAAAATTTAGTGACAATATTGAAATACAGAAAATTATCTTTAATAATTAAACTGTTATTGTTCTTTAAATAATCTAAATAAGTCATGATTTTTAGTATGAATATTTCTAAATGGTTTTTTGCTAACTGGTACGATGTCTTAAATTCGATAGTCGAACCTTTCGTTATCCCTTATCGTAAACAAACTACTTCAAAATGTGAAGGGGAGGTAGTAGAAATCGGTGGTGGAACTGGTGCAAATCTATTATTTTTTGACCATGCTAAAAAAATCACTATTTTAGAGCCTGATAAATATATGCGAAAAATACTAGAACAAAGAATTCATAACATTAAAATCCCTGTAAAAATCATTCCAACAATTGGTGAGGATATACCTCTTAGCAGTAACTCTGTTGACAGTGTGTTGTGTACGTTAGTCTTGTGTATGGTTGATGACGTTGAAAAAGTAATTAATGAAGCACACAGAATATTAAAACCCGGAGGAAAATTTTATTTTTATGAACATATCAAAGCAAATTCAAAACCTGGGACAATTTTTCAATTTATTTTAGACCCATTTTGGAAATTTGCGACTACTGGGTGTCATTTAAGAAGAAACACCTTAGAACATATCCAAAATTCAAACTTCACAGATATACAATATGATTATTTCAACTTAAACGTGGGAATTCCATTTACAATACCCAACATAGTTGGTGAAGCAACAAAAAAACAGGAGTAATTTTGACCTATAATTGGCAGGGAAACCCAGACTTAAGTGCAAAAAGTGATCAAGACCACATAAAAGACATTATCAGTGCTCTAGACACAGAAATACTAAAAAACCACAATGACTTTAAAGCCATTTTTTTAAGAGCAAATGCATACTTGGATTCAGGTAAATATTTAGAAGCCATTTCAGATTACTTACATATTATTGAGAATGAATCTAACCATCCGACTGCTTTAAATAATTTGGGAATTTGTTACAGGAGCTTAGGTAATCCTGAAAAAGCAATAGACACATTTAATCAAGCTATAGATCTAAATCCAGACTACAGAGATGCCTTTAATAATCGAGGAATGGCCTATAGTGATATTAATAAAATGGATGAAGCAATTGAAGACTTTAATCAAGCTATAGATCTAGATAATCAATTTTGGTACGCATTTTCTAATAGAGGAATGGCTTATTGGTCCATAGGAAAGAAACAAGAAGCATATAAAGATTACGAAACAGCAAAAAATCTACAAAATTTTTAATATCCTCAAATGATTAAAAAAGATCGAGCAAAATTTATCCTAAACAAACTCAATGAAATCTACCCTGAAACACCAATACCCCTAAATCATTCGAATCATTTTGAATTGTTAATTTCTGTATTACTTAGCGCTCAATGTACTGATGAAAGAGTTAATCAAGTCACTCCAACGTTATTTAGTCTAGCAAATAATCCCAAATCAATGGCAGTAATCCCAACAATCAAAATTCAAAATATTATTAAACCATGTGGATTATCTAAAACTAAAGCTAATAATATTTCATTACTATCCCAAATATTAGTGAAAAATCATAATTGCCAAGTTCCTTCTAATTTCAATGATTTGGAAAAGTTACCCGGAGTAGGCCATAAAACTGCTAGTGTAGTTATGTCGCAAGGATTTGGTTATCCTGCTTTTCCTGTAGACACTCATATTCACCGATTAGCTCAGAGGTGGGGTTTAACTCAAGGAAAAAATGTTGTGCAGACTGAGAATGATCTTAAAAAGCTTTTCCCTGAAAACCAATGGAACAAATTACATTTACAATTTATTTTTTATGGGAGAGGACACTGTACAGCAAGAGGTTGCGATGGGACGATATGTGAAATTTGCAAAACATGTTACCCATTAAGAAAAAAACCTTTCAAGTCAAAAAAACCTTAACAATTCTGTTATAAATTAAAAGTTTCGTACTGTATAATTCTTGAATTCAAAGGATATTTCATGAAAATTGGCATTATTAATGTTACTGGATATGCAGGAGCTGAAGTTGCAAGAATAGCCTTCGATCACCCTGAAATAGAATTAGTTTCAGTTACAGGAAGAAGTGGAGCTGGTAAAAAATTATCTGAGGTTTTTCCTCATTTATTTAAAATTAATTTAACAATCACTCAGGATATTGAAACTGATGTAGATTTTGTATTCTCCGGCCTACCTCATGCAGCTAGTGCTGAAGCTTTGAGCACAATTGTAAAATCAGGAATCAAGGCTGTAGATATCAGCGCTGATTTCAGATTACAAGATTTGCAAACATATAAAGAATGGTACCAAATAGACCATCCAACCCCTGAGCTTTTA
>CEQN01037095.1_pt1 | contig 10352 bp, 11 predicted proteins | sample 427011 | NCBI WGS metagenome assembly CEQN01 (sample SAMEA2621277, study PRJEB7988) | marine metagenome | biome: marine biome (ENVO:00000447); feature: deep chlorophyll maximum layer (ENVO:xxxxxxxx); material: "saline water (ENVO:00002010), including plankton (ENVO:xxxxxxxx)" | depth 120 m
TGCCTCAAAGTTATACCAAGCAGTCTCTACCTCCGGCCCTTCAGCAACAGTAAATCCCATTCCGACAAATACGTCTTCTAGGTGGTCACGAGCTTGAGTAATAAGGTGGAGGTGGCCTCTTCGCAAGCTTTCCAACCTCTCTGACAAATCTATCCGTTCCGATTCAAACTGGAGATTCCACGCTTCTTCTTGAAGGGCTACTTCACGTTGCTCGAAAGCTTCTTCAATGAGTTTTCGCACTTCGTTTAATTCTTTTCCAGCTGCTGCCCGGTCGCTTTCTTGAAGCTTCCCCAATTCTTTTTTAGCTTCAGATAACTGCGATTTCTTTCCAAGGAATTTGCTACGCGCCGAACCTAGTTCTTCGGAGTTTTGTGATGAATCAGCAGCTGATTGTGCTTCATCTATGAGTTTTTGATATTCGCTCACGATTTACCGTCTTTAAACTTAGCTAGTGCCATTGTCGCAGGTTGGAGGTATATATTGCAGTGAATTAATTGATAAGTCACCAATGTCTAGAATAATCGGATCAGCAAGCTGACTGAGTGATGTCAAACATCATTGAGGGCCCTTTGTCGACTTACTTCGAAACAGACTATTGAAAGCGCAACAGCAGCGTTAAGTGATTCCACTCCAGCTTCCATTGGAATCGAAACTTCTGCCGAAAGTTTTCCAAGTATTGAACTCTCCAAACCCCGAGACTCGTTTCCAACGAATAACGCTATGGGTTGGGTTAAATCACAAGCGGAATAGTCAATTTCTCCCTTTCCAGTTAATCCCAATGTAGCTATTTTCTGCTTGTGGCATTCTTGGATGACGCTGAGTATATCCGCAGAGTCAATCACCGGAATGCGAAATATTGACCCGGCTGAGGCTCGAATGACTTTTGGGTTATAAATATCTACAGACCCATGTGAGAAAACAACCGCATCTGCGCCAGCAGCTGCTGCGGTTCGAATAATTGTCCCTGCATTCCCCGGGTCGTTAACCTCCACTCCGATAGCTAAAAAACCTGGAAGAGATCCAATTAGTTCATCATAGGAATGCTCGATCATCGGAACTGTAGCCAGAACTGGCTGAGGGTTCTGGGTCGACCCAATAGATCTCAGTGCTTCTGCCTCAAGCTCCCAGATTCTTGGGTGATCAAATCCAAGAGTTTCGATTTCTGCAGTTATATCCCTGTCACCTTCGGCAACGAAGATATCAATCGGCATGTTCCCAGTTGTCCCTGCCTCGCGTAAAAGATTCAGGCCCTCAATGACAAATGTTTTCGTAGTGTCACGATACGAGCTTTTTCTCAGGAGTTTCCGCAGCTCTCTAACTCTTCGGTTGCTCTTGGATACAGCGACCATTCCTTTGGCTAGCCTGCTTGGTCAGCGTTTGCCTTATTCGCGATTTCAACTAATTCAGCGAAAGCAGCTGGCTCATGAATAGCTAGATCCGAGAGATTTTTTCGATCTACTTCCACTTCAGCATTTTTCAGACCGCTAATAAAGCGGCTGTAAGTGGTCCCATGCTGACGGCACGCCGCATTGATACGCTGGATCCACAATTTGCGAAATTCACCTTTTCTGGCACGCCGATCACGATATGCATAATTTCCGCTATGCATAACCTGTTCGTTTGCAGCACGGAACGTCCTACTTTTGTTTCCGTAGTACCCTTTAGCCTTCCCCAATACCTGGCGACGACGCTTCTTTCTGTTTACCGCAGTTTTTGTTCTTGCCATTTCTCTTCTCCTATACCCCTATTAATGGAATCTGATCTAATTTGATGTTTAAATTCCTAGATTTCGCCGTACAGCTGAAGTATCGGCTTTACTTACTTCTGCCGGCCTTCGCGCCTTTCGCTTACGCTTCGGGGATTTTGCTTCTGCTAGATGGTTACGGTGCATCCTGCCCCGCTTGAGCTTACCCTTTGACGTTTTCTTGAATCTTTTTGCTGAACTCTTATGCGTTTTCATTTTTGACATTTTTTTCTCCATTTAACTTTTCAGTAGATTCGATCCACTTCTGAATGATCTTCAAGTTTTTGTAATCTGATCAGTCAATTACGTCTAACACCTTGACACTGACTTGAAGCTATTTCCTGTCCTTAGCCTTGCTCATCTTCTTGTTGTTTTTCTTTTTCCTTGCGAAGATTGGCGATTGCTTTTTTGTCTGGGCCAAGGACCATGGTCATATTTCTCCCATCGAGCTGCGGGTAAGCCTCAAGAATTGCAATATCTTCCATAAGCTCTGCGACATCATCAAGAATCTTTCTTCCCAATTCCGGATGTTGAACTTCACGACCACGAAACATAATCGTCAATTTCACCTTGTGGCCACCTTCGAGAAATTTCCGAACTTTGTTTGTTTTCGTATCAAAATCACCTTTGGCAATCTTGGGTCTATATTTAAGCTCTTTTACTACGATATTTGTGCTTTTCTTTCGGGAATCCTTCGCCCTTTGAGCTGCTTCATACTTATATTTGCCATAGTCCATGATCCTACAAACCGGTGGGTTTGCATTCTCAGCTACTTCTACCAAATCGAGTTCGAGGTCTCGGGCTTTTTCTAGAGCCTCATTAATTGGCGTGATACCTATCTGTTCTCCCTCTGGAGAAACAAGCCGGACTTCTTCGGCACGTATCGACTCATTAATTCGAGGCTCTGTATTCCCAGCTATGTCAAGCTCCTGATCAAGTTAAATCTCCTTTGTACAAATTTTTCTAAACCGCCGTCTCATTGCGGTTCCTATATATTAAACGGCGGGGCCGAAGAAAATCAGCACCCGCCGATGTGGGCCATAAGACCACGACTTGTGTTGCACCTATACTGCGTTAACCGAAGAATGCTCTTGCGATTCCACCTTTTGATGGAGCAGCTAGGTGACTGCCTCTCGACAGCACTTTCTTGATCCCAATAACTACTTCTGAGACAATAACTAGAGTATCAGCGAAACTTTCGGATTAGGCAACTATCTATATAGAGTTCATATAGAGATATAGAAGGAGAATTGATGAGTATTTGGACGCCACATGGTGAACACGACGTACCCGAGGAGAGAAATGATGGGACTGACCCTGCCGAAGTTTCAGCTAACCCTCCTGGATTTGATGATTTAACTCCGGAGGAGCAGGAGCAAGCTCGCATGATGGCTGCAGAACTAGCCGAGGTTCGAAAACGGCTGTCCGAAACACCTGCCGAAGATGTCATAGCCAATCATGTAATGGGCATTTACGAATTAGCGGCAATCCACTTATCAAATGAACCGCCTTCTATAGACGCTGCGAAAATTGCTATTGATGCTATGAGTGCCATCTTGACAGGACTACAGGGACGACTCGGACAAAATGAAAATGTACTCCGAGAAGCCCTTCAACAAATACAAGTCGCCTTTGTCCAAATATCGGAACAGCAGACACTTCGGGAAGAACCTAAAGAAGATAGTCAAAACTGAATAAGTACCCAGAACCCAAAGGAAACAAAGGATCAGGGTAAGAGAAAGAATTATGGATACAGAAGAGCTAACTACCAAAGTAAACGGAATCGAATTGTGTTATACGTTGAATGGGCCAACGGACGGAGACCCACTTCTCCTCATAATGGGTCTCGGTGCACAGTTAATTGGATGGCCTATCGAGTTTGTCGACCATTTAGCTTCTCAAGGTTTTAGAGTCATCCGCTTCGACAATCGTGACAGTGGACTATCCACTAAGTCTGTTGGGGACCCACCAGCTGCTATGGACCTACTAGCAAAAGCGTTGAATGGCGAAAGTATTGAATCCCCCTATTCATTATCAACAATGGCTGATGACGCCGTCGCTCTTCTAGATTTTTTGGGCTATCAATCGGCGCATATTGTGGGCGCATCAATGGGTGGAATGATCGCCCAAACCTTAGCAATCGATCATCCGACATACGTTCTGTCTCTTACTAGTATCTGTTCGACGACTGGCGCCCCCGAACTCTTTACCCCAACTGAAGAAGCGTTGGAAGCTATTGTCGGAGACACACCAGAGGGCAGGGAGGAAATACTTAAAGCCAATGTGATCGGCTCTCGTTCACTAGCCGGCCCCCTTTGGGATGAACAGTATGCGACCTTCCAAGCCGAGGCGAACTATGACCGTAGTTTTTGCCCAGACGGAGTTGGATTTCAGATAGCCGCTATCGCTATGAGCGGAGATAGGACCAGTCGACTCACAGAATTACTACTACCTGTATTGATAATTCATGGTGCTGTTGATCCCCTACTCCCCCTCCATTGTGGACTTGCGACGGCTAAAGCGATCCCAGAATCCGAATTGGTTATATATGATGATATGGGACATGATCTACCTTCAATTTACTGGCCTGAGATTGCTCAGAAGATCAGAAAACTGGCAAACCACTCCTAATAAAGGAACCAACTTTTAGATTTTGGGATCTTCAGACGTGCATATGGTGAAAGTGTTTCCTACGATCTAGATATGGCTTCTGAAATTGGTTACAACCCTTTTGCGTCGAAAACTCTCAAAGACCCGTTTTCGGAATACGATAAGCTTCGAGAAAAGTGTCCAGTTCACAAGTTTGATGACTTTTCTCATCCTCTTTTCACCGTTACCCGCTACGAGGACGTCGTCCAGCTTTTAACAAATATTGACATGTGGTCTAGCCACTATGGTCAAATGCCTCGCTATTCAGTGCAAGGGTGTTTATTTAGCGACCCTCCACAGCATACGTGGTACAGAAAACTTATTCAGAAAAGCTTTGCGCCCCGACATGTGGCTGCGATGGAAAGTGAAATATCTTCTCTCGTTGATGAGCTGCTGGATGAAATGGAAAGTAGAAATAGGTCCGACCTTCATGACGCGTTGGCTTGCCCATTACCAGTACTAGTTATTGCAAAGATTTTAGGCGTCCCGACTGATGATATTGACCAATTTAAAGCTTGGAGTGACCAGCAACTTGCGGAAGCAAGCGCTCCAGATATGGAAGCACCAAAAGCAGCACGGAAAGCTATGGAAGAGTATCTTCTGCAACAGATTGACAGCAGAAGAGAGATCCTCATCGATAATGGTTACCCCCCAGAAACTGCCGATCATAATACGGCCGGAACTGTGCTCCCAGATGATGTGATAACTGGAATTCTTCTAGCGGAAGTAGATGGAAGAAAACTAGGTGACGGTGAACGCCTAGTTATGTTGAACCAACTTCTTGTCGGCGGTAATGAAACGACAACTTCACTCCTTACAAATATTTTCTGGAGGCTTTTGGAGAATCCAGAGCTATATAGCCAAGTTAGAGACGATCCGACTCTTGACACGGTAGCCATAGAGGAAAGCTTACGAATGGATGCCCCTGTTCTTGGTCTTTACAGGACAAACACAGAGGAGACTGTTTTCGATGGAGTCAAAATTCCTGAACGCTCAAAGGTTATGGCCACATTCGGAGCGGCAAACCGCGACCCACAAATATTCAAAGACCCAAATACTTTCAGACTTGACAGAAACCCTGATGAACTTAGAAAGCACGTCGCATTCGGCCTCGGCCATCACTTCTGCCCCGGTGCTCAGCTGTCAAGACTGGAAGCTAAGATTGCTCTTCGTGCCGTGGTGGAACGATTCCCGAATCTGAGACTTGATGGGGAGCCGCAAAGAATTGAGCCTTTCCTTCTTTGGGGAAAAAAGTCACTTCCTGTTCGATGGGACTAAGGAACGATTTTTGAGATTGGCAGTTCGATAATATCAGTTGCTCCAGCCCCTCGTAAGTCTGGAATCAGTATATTTATTTGATCTTTTTCAACAACCGTTTCTACTGCGAAACCATCTCCAGTAGATAGTTCATTTACTGTTGGCGATTTCATGGATGGAAGCTGGCTTATAACTTCGTTTAGATTTTCAGAAAGGACATTCATCTTAACCATCACCTTTCCTCGAGCATCAAGAACCCCTTGCAACAAAGTCCGTATTTGCTCCATTGCTTGACGCTTGTCTGGATCTTCGAAAGATCCGTGATTAGCGATCAGCTCTGTGTGGCTTGTCAATATAGTATCGAGAATCTTTAGACCAGCTGCCTTAAGTGCTCTTCCTGTTTCTGTTATATCAACAACGGCATCAACGATCTCAGGTGCCTTTGCTTCAGTAGCCCCATAAGAGAGTTGGATGTCTGCAGTAACACCCTTAGCCAAAAAGTAATCAGATGTAAGTGAAGGGTATTCGGTACTTACCTTTACTCCTTGAGGGAGATCACTTACTGAGTTCCAAGGGCTTTCTTGTGGAACTGCGACAACGATTCGGACTGGCCGTTCAGTATTCTTGCTATATCGTAGCTGACCAAGAGATTCGACATTGCTTCCGGTTTCTTCAATCCAATCACGCCCAGTGATTCCAAGGTCAAAAAGTCCATCAGTTATATACCGACCAATTTCCTGCGGACGAAGGATTCTGACTGATTCCACCCTGGGATCATCGATAGTTCCTTTGTAGTCAACATTCGATCCCCTGCTAACGGATAGGCCAGCAGAATCGAAGAGTTCGAGTGTAGATTTTTCTAAAGAGCCTTTCGGCAAGACGAGACGAAGCATGCATCTAACCGTAGCGCCATTATGATCATGAGTTGGTCTATTTAATTAACTTTGGTTCGACCGTTACTTGAAAATCATCGCCACGCTGGGAGATGCTAACTATCCGGCCTCTCCATAGGTCCTCCACATCTGACACCCCAGCTCCAGAAAGCATTGATACTGAATCTTCTCCCCCAAAAAACGCTGCGGCAAAGAAAATTTCATATCTGTCTACGTAGCCAGAATCGTGAAATCTACTTATAGTATTTCCGCCACCTTCAACAAGCAGCTGGAGGATTCCCTTTTCCCCCAATTCGTCTAGGATGTCTTCGATTTCTCCAACCATTTCAATACAGGGGTGGATTAAGGAGTTCTCAGGCGCTTGCCCGAGAACTATTCGAATCGGATCAAGTTCGTTCCTTGATCCGGACGCGGGCGACCAATCTCTCACAGTCAACCGAGGATTATCTAGCCGAACTGTTTCTGCCCCAACGCAAATTGCATCAGAGTATGCACGCAACTTATGAGCTTCTTCTCGAGCTTGAGGACCAGTTATCCATTTACTAGTTCCATCCGCTGAAGCGATTCTTCCATCTAAAGTCGAAGCAACTTTGACCACAACATATGGACGTCCGGTAGTTCGGTGATGGATGTATGGGAGTAGTTGTGACCGAACTTCGTCTTCTTTAATTCCCACTTCGACTTCAACACCATGAGCTCGAAGATAAGCCACACCTTGTCCGTTCACTCTCTTATCGGGATCAATGATGCCAACAACAACCCTATCTATTCCAGCTTCTACCAACGCTTCTGTGCAGGGTGGAGTATTTCCAGAGTGACAGCACGGTTCAAGGGTTGTATACAAAGTAGATCCACTAGTTTCGGTATCTGCTTTAAGGAGACAGTTTACTTCTGCATGTTCAGCGCCTACAGGCATTGTTGACCCATCGAATACCTCGCCACTAGGAGTTACCAAGACTGACCCCACCCATGGATTTGGAGAGGCAGTAAGTCGAACTGCTTCAGCATTTCCTAGAGCTCTTTCCATCATCAGCTCATCATTTAGGCCCTTGGAAGACATAGTCAGCTAGCAGGTTCTGTAGGGTGTGGATCTTTATTATCTTCAAGAAGACGGACAGCGTGATCAACAATATCGAGAACGGCCTCTAAACACTCGACGCTTCCTTTAGCCGAACCTGGAACATTAAGAATAAGACTTGAACCCAAAGTCCCTGCAACAGCTCGAGACAGTCTTCCCAGCGGATTTGTTAACCGCATAGCTTCTGCAAGACCGGGAGCTTCACGTTCGAGGACTTTGCGAGTTCCCTCCGGAGTCTGATCTCGTGGGCCAAACCCTGTCCCACCAGTGGTGACTATTAACCCATGAAAACCCTCAGCAAGCTCAATAATGGCAGAAGCCACAGACTCCGAACCGTCTTTAACTACGGCCCGTTTCTTTATCATCCACCCAGACTCCTCAAGAAGTTTTTGTAGATTCCCTCCAGAAATATCTTCGCGTTCACCTACAACTACCCCATCAGACACAGTCAGTATTTTTGCTTCAAGTGCTATTGAGTTTTCCATAACCAAATTCTACTGGGTTTAGATAAATCTCCGATAAGATCTGAAACTCCTTATTCAACTATCCATTTGAACATACACATTCCATCGGTCCCATGATCTTGGGGAAGTAAGAACGCCCCACCGTCTTTCTTTCGCCAACGAGGGTCATTTATAGCTACAGGTGAGAGTCCGTCAACGGATTTAGTAAAACTTTCTACTACGTTTGAAGTCTCAGCTTTTGTTATTGTGCAAACACTATAAATTAATTCGCCGCCTGGCTTAATCAAGTTTTTAGCTGAACGCAAAAGCTTAAGTTGTAGGGTAGCTAGATTATCGATGTCAGACCGCTTTATTCTCCATCGTGCATCAGCTCGGCGATGAAGAACACCTAAGCCTGAACAAGGAGCATCTACCAAAACTTTATCGAACATGGACTCACCAAAACAAGGCTCAACCCCATCTGTTGTGACTTGAAAAACCTGATCCGTTCTTAAACGTTTTACATTCTGTGCCATACGACGGCTTCGCGAATGGTGTAGATCTGAAGCAACGACGTACGCCCCGTTAGACGCCATTGCCGTTGCTTTCCCCCCTGGGGCAGCGCACAGGTCTAGGATCATCTCATTTGGCTGAATATCAATGTTCTCCACTACCCATTGCGAGGAAAGATCTTGGATATACCCATCATCGCGTTCAGTTACCGGAGGAGAAATATTCATATACTCAAGCATCTCTTGCCCTTCACGCACCCCTTGTTCGGACTCTACAAGTTCAATAAGCCAATCGGGATAACTAAGTCGAATACTTTCATTGGGCCACTCGATGGGAACACTTTCCGCCACTCTTCTGAGAACAGCATTTACAACACCCCTGTTTTTTCTCGAACTGGCTTCAACCGTTGTACTCACAGCCGCATGTGGTGGAATGCGAGTATAAAGCAACTGATATGCTCCAATTCTAAGTGACGCTCGTAAGGCGGTTGGCGGAGACTTCATCAGATATCGGTCAACAGCCCAATCCAAGGCACGCTGCATTCTCGTAGCGCCATAGACGATTTCTGTGATTAAGTTTTTGTCACGTTGCTCAAAATTCGATTTCTTAAACGCATTTACTAGGACAATATTTGCATAACTTTCATATTCATCAATTCGACGAATACAATCAATCGCTACTTTCCGAGCCTCAACACCATCTTGAGAGGAAGCCGAGGGTTTATCCATTACCGAGGTATCCGGTTGTCTTTTCTGTCAGGCCGTTGATCCAATCTTCAGCCGACATTTTCTTTCTGCCTTCTGGTTGCACTTCGAGCAACTCAATCGTTCCGTCAAGTGAACCGACAGAAAAACCTTTACGTTGCCCAACCTCTAAGTTAGTTAAACTTCCAATTTTTGCTGAATGCACACGCAACCTACTCTCAGAAACAGTAGTCCAAGCTCGCCCAAGCCGAACCAGTCTCAATATTTCTTCAGAGGAAAGGCCCCAGTTTATTTCAAGTTCAGAGCTAGAGATCTTATGCGCATACGAAGGTTCTCCTACCTGCGGAGAGGGACTACCGAGGCCCTCTTTAAGAGACCGGAGCAACAAAGCCGTACCCTCAGAAACACTCTTTACCCTCAACTCCTCAAGTGTCTGGTTAGGCTCGATTGGTATTTCGACAGAACGGTATATCCCGCCAGTATCTAGAGTTTCTTCGAGTTCCATAATGCAAACCCCAGTTTTTCTATCCCCAGCTAGAATCGCTCTCTCTAAAGGCGCGGCGCCACGCCATCGAGGAAGCAACGAGAAGTGGATATTTATCATTTGTACATGATCGAGTACGTGCTTTGGAATCAATTGCCCAAAAGCCACGACAATAGCTAGATCAACATCAATGGAGACAAGGTCATCAACATCAGATGAAACGTTTAAACCCAGACGTTCTGCCTCCCGTTTAACAGCGCTAGGTGAAGTGGAAGACCCCCTGCCTCTCCTTTTGTCTGGGCCAGTAACAACAAGCGGTATGTCGTAGCCCGCTTCGTTCAGCTTTATTAGCGGCTCGACAGCGATTGCTGGAGTACCAATGTACGCAACACGGTCAATATGCCGTCCAGAACCTGTCACGGAAATTTGATCCTTTTGGGCCCGTCTGGGTCATCGTTTCCGTGACTCATGATCATTTGTCGAAGAATTTTTTTTGCTTCTCTCTTCTGGTCATCATCAAGATAATCTAGGAGAAGTTTTCCATTGAGATGATCCATCTCATGCTGATATAGCCTTGATTCAAGTTC
>CEQN01034469.1_pt1 | contig 10348 bp, 10 predicted proteins | sample 427011 | NCBI WGS metagenome assembly CEQN01 (sample SAMEA2621277, study PRJEB7988) | marine metagenome | biome: marine biome (ENVO:00000447); feature: deep chlorophyll maximum layer (ENVO:xxxxxxxx); material: "saline water (ENVO:00002010), including plankton (ENVO:xxxxxxxx)" | depth 120 m
TCCCCACCCTGCTATCGGATCTTCTAGAAGGATGCAAGTAGCAAGCCCACAGCTTCAACATTCAGTTATGATTGAAGCAGTTGAAAACCATATGCCAGAAGTCATAATTATTGATGAAATGAGCACTACAGAAGAATCTGATGCCGCAAGGACCATTGCAGAACGTGGAGTGCAACTAGTAGCAACTGCCCACGGAAACACATTAGAAAACCTAATCTTCAATCCCACATTATCTGATCTGGTAGGAGGAATTCAATCAGTCACCTTGGGGGATCAAGAAGCAAAATTTCGAGGAACGCAAAAAACTATCCAAGAAAGAAAATCATGGCCCACTTTCGATATTGTTGTAGAAATCAATAGTTGGAACGAAATAGATGTCCATGAAAACGTAGCTGAAGTAGTCGATCAATGGCTTCGTGGATACGCTATACGACCAGAATCACGTGTTAGTGATGCCCAAGGGAACATTATCAAAACTAACGATACCATCAGGCAAAACCAGCAACAAAATGGATCTTGGGACATGAATTCACGTAAAGCCCCCTTAACGGATAAACAACCACTTCAAAAAACATTCAACAATCGACCAGTTCATAGTCTAGAGTACAAAGTGTTTTTATTTGGTGTGAGTAAAGATAAGATTATCGCCGCTCAGGAAGAATCAAACATATCCGTAACTATCAGCAATGAACTCCGGAATTCTGACATTGTCCTCACGACAAAAACTCATTACAGACGCGGTTCTAATCTTGTAAAAAGCGCAGAATCCACAGGAACTCCTGTATATGTACTTAGAAAAAATACATTTCATCACATTCTAGATTTTCTAAGCACTTTAGCTAAAGAGCAAGGAATAGATACAAGTTACCTCAGAGCTAACGACGCTTCTACACAATCCACAGACTCCAGTGAGATCCTAGAAGCAGCATTGAAAGAGGCAGAAGATGCAGCACACGAAGTACTTAACGGAACATTCAGTGTCCAATTAGAACCTCAAAAAGCATATATTCGGAGACTCCAACATATGCTCATAGACCGAATGAATCTTTCTTCCACAAGTAAAGGAAAGGAACCTTACAGATCATTATTAGTATATAGGCAATGATACCTTGTCTTTGTTCATTGTATTCGAAGGGATAGATGGGTCAGGCAAAACCACCCAGGCCGAATTGCTCGCTGAAAAGCTCACATCCATTCAACAATCGAACATTATTATAAGAGAACCTGGAGGAACGCCTTTAGGGGAGTCTATAAGAAAAGAACTAAAAAGTAACCCCAACCTTGATCCTGTAACTCAACTATTTCTTTTCTCAGCTTGCCGAACAGAGCTCATAAAAGATGTCATTAATCCCAATTTGGAAGAAGGTCACATAGTTATATGCGATAGATATATATTTTCTACCATTGCTTATCAAGGTCACGCAGAAGGCCTGAATATAGCGTACATTGAAAATATGATCGATTTATCAACTGGAGGTCTTACACCTGACATTGTTATATTTATAGACACTCCTGTTGAAATAGCAAAGAAACGCAGGGAAAATGAAACAAATGATTATTATGACCAAAAAGATATAGATTATTATGTTCGCACCAGAGAAGGTTACATCTCCATGGCTAGCTCGTCAGTTAATTGGGTTACTCATGATGGATCTAAAGAACCCGATGAACTAGCAAAATCTATCTGGGAACAAATAAAGCCCCTCATATGAGGGGCTTTAGATTGCCTTCGCAGTTTACTAATAAGCTAGTCAGCTGCTGCAGGGATTGTTTCCAGTTTAGCTGCTATAACTTCTTTCATCTTTCGAACTCTAGCTAAATCTGGATATTGATTATCTTCCGCTTTTTTATCAAAGATTTTTTCACCATCTAGGAATACTTCCATAATACCTTGTCCCCTTGGTGAAATTGTGATTGCTGCATCAGGCCCGTAAGCTCTGAAAAATTCATTTGCCATCCACGTGGCAGTAGCATGATGCTGTCAAGGAACGCAGTATGTGATTTCTAATTGTACTTTTCCTTCCATGTTATCTCCTCCAGATAAATTGAAGATTTTCTACCATCCTACCAGAAAACACAAGTAAGTCAAATATTTATTTATAGGTGTTTCTTGGCTTTACAGTATCTAAATAGCCCAAATAATTTCTATACGTTTCCGATAGAGAATCCCCACCAAATTTATCCAGCATGCATTTAGCTATTACCAAGGCCATCATAGCTTCACCTATAACACCTGCAGGGGGCACCTGACAAACATCAGACCTCTCAAAATGTGCCAATACCTCTTCTCCTGTATCCAAATCAACAGAGGGCAAAGGATTCCTCATTGTTGCAATTGGTTTGATAGCAAACCTTGCTACTAATGGCATGCCGTTACTCATCCCGCCTTCTGTACCTCCAGCATTATTTGTGTTTCGTTTCCATGGATCATCTGGATTACTTACAGGTAGTATCACATCCTGTACTTTAGAACCCCATTTATCCATTATTTCTTCGCCAGGCCCTATTGACACAGATTTAACAGCATTAATTGACATGAAAGCTTGAGCCACAAGGGCATCAATCTTAAGATCCCATTGAGTATGGGAACCGAGTCCAATCGGAACATTTTCAGCTATTACTTCAACAGTTCCACCTACTGTGTCACCTGCTTCTTTAGCTTCATCAATCTCTCTTCTCATCAATTCCGCGGTATTTTCATCAGTACACCTTACATCTGATTGTTCCACTTTGTCCCAATCTATATTTGATGTTGAAGGAATCTTAATTTTCCCTATAGATATCACGTGGCTTTTAATAGAAATCCCAAACTCTTCCAGAAATCTTCTAGCTAGTGCGCCAGCCGCCACCCTAGAAGCAGTCTCACGTGCACTTGACCGCTCTAAGACAGGTCTCACATCATCAAAGTTATATTTCATAACCCCTGGTAAATCAGCATGCCCAGCTCGAATTCTCGTAACTCTCTGATTTCTTCCTTCTTCCTTATAATCCTCAACCTTTTCTACTGACATTGCCTCTAACCAATTCACCCAGTCTTTATTCTTTATTGTCAAAGCTATAGGACTTCCCATGGTCTTACCATGGCGCACACCCGTCTCTATATGAGCCCAGTCTTGCTCAATCAGCATTCGCCCGCCTCGACCATAACCTTTCTGGCGTCTAGCCAACTGAACCCCTATAAATTCTTCATCTATTTCCATACCGGCAGGAATACCTTCAACTATTATCACTAACCCTTGACCGTGAGATTCTCCGGCAGTAAACCATCGGAACATAAAACCCTCTCTATATCTACCTTTTTATAAAATCATTGATTTAGCTGCATTGAACATAACTTGTACTGGGGCTTCCTTGTCAAACCACAATTGGAATGCTTTCGCACCCTGATATACAAGCATATCAATACCACTTATAACCGTACAGTTTGCCTTCTCTCCTTCCCGTAGCATAAGCGTCCGCAAAGGATTATAAACCAAATCATATAATATTGTTTCACTATGAATATCGCTATCTGTGAAAGGCAAAATACCATCGGTGTTTTTCATACCAATAGTAGTGCAATTCACAATGACATCCGCATTTTGTACATATGACAAAAACTTAGGATCGGATATAGCGATGACATGTGTATTGGATGACCTCTCGTCAAATCTTCTTTGAAGTAACTCTGCGTTATCCAGTGTCCTATTAGCAATACATATTGACTTAGCTTCAGCATCCATTAAAGATAACAATACTGCTCTGGCTGAACCACCAGCACCTAAAATTAAGACATTGCTCTCCGTAATTTTGATATCCGTATTGCTATACAATCCAGTCATGAAACCATAACCATCAGTGTTATATCCCTTAAGCATATTCCCGGTACGGACGACAGTATTAACCGCTCCTGCCTTAAGAGCCCAATCATCAATCTCATCTAAATATTCCATAACCGCAGATTTATGAGGAACTGTCACGTTAAATCCCTTCATGTTACTGTCTTTAACTAATTCCATGAAAGAACGTAGTTGTTCTGGGTGTACTTCATACGATTTGTAGGTATCGCTACTTCCTACAAAATCAAAAGCTGCCTGCTGAAATACTGGCGAAATAGAATGAGAAATTGGATAGCCTATGATACCAAATGTTGTAGTTAGAGACATATTTAGCCTTTCAATTGAGCCACAATCTGTTCTAGCCTATCTTTTTGAGCTTCACTGGCACGGAGCTTTTCTATTTCATTATTTACTACATCTGGATTTGCTTTAGCTATGAAATTTTTATTAGTTACTAATTTTTGCAACCTGGATATGTTATTAACACATTCTTGCAAATCACCATCTAATCTTTCTATCTCTTCTTCAATATTTACTATTCCTTCCAACGGTAGAACTACAACAATGGGGGCAATTTGCAAACCTTCAGATGCATTGATTACCAAACTAGCATTGGTCCCAAAAGTAGGAGCTGAAGAAAAAATAATATTTTTTATTACTGACGTGTTTCTAATCAAATTCATCTCGTCTGATATCACTTCCATAAAATCATCAGTATCGATATATGCATCAATCTCTTGTTTGGAATCTATATTGAATTCTGATCTAATATTTCTAATAGACTTAATTATCTGAATTATAGTTGATATCTCGCCTTCAATTTGAATGCTTTTGCTAGATATATCTTGCTGGGGATAATCAGTCATCATAATAGAACCTAATTCTGCATCAACCCTCTGATTCATATTCTGCCATATTTCTTCGGTTAAATATGGCATAAATGGGTGAATCATCTTCAAAATCTGACCCAATACATATATGAGGCAAGGCATAGGATCATAATCCCCATCTGCGATTCTGATTTTAGACATCTCAATATACCAATCACAATAATCATTCCATATAAACTCATATAATCCTTGCTGAGCTTCGCCTAATTCATATTTTTCTAGAGATTCATTAGTATTTGTTATAACCGATTGCAATCTGCTTAATATCCATTGGTCTTCCCTGTGTTCAACTTTAAGTTTGTTTGAAGAATTTAAATTTGCAGAATTATAATCAAAATCGTGTCTGTCTAATATATTCATGACATAACGTGCAGCATTCCAGATTTTTGTAGTGAAATTACGCGCTGATTCCAATTTCCCATCAGATATTCTCAAGTCATTCCCTGGTGCTGTGCCTGTAGTTAGCGCAAATCTAAGAGCGTCTGTGCCATATTTGTTTACCAGTTCCAATGGGTCCATAGTATTCCCACGGGTCTTACTCATTTTGGCGCCGTGCTCATCTCTAATCAAACCATGTAACAACACCGTTCGAAAAGGAACACTCCCCGTGTTTTCTATACCCATCATAATCATGCGAGCTACCCAGAAAAACAATATATCGTAGCCAGTTTCTAGTACTGAAGTAGGGTAAAATTGCTCATATTCGGTGGTCTGTTTAGGCCATCCCAAAGTAGAATGAGGCCACAATCCTGAGCTAAACCAAGTATCTAATACATCTTCATCTTGGCTGATATTAGAAGATTGGCAATGCTCACACCTATCAGGATCCTCTATGGGTACCGTCAAGCCGTCACAATCATCACAATACCAGACAGGGATTCTGTGCCCCCACCAAAGTTGCCGGCTTATGCACCAATCACGTATGTTAGATATCCAATTTAAATATATTTTAGTGAATCTCTCAGGCACAATTTCTATATCACCACTTGTAACAGCTTTATATGCTTTACCAGCAATAGTGGCTTCGTCCGTATGTGCCCCAACATTTACGAACCATTGCAAGCTAGGCAATGGCTCAACAACACAATCACATCTCTGACAGCTTCCGACAGAATGCAAATAATCTTCTATTTTTTCAATATGACCAGTCTCTTCTAGTTCTTGAACTACCATATCTCTAGCTTCAAATCTATCCGTCCCATCATATTTTCCGCACAAACTATTTAATAAACCATCATTAGAAATAACACATAAACTTTCAAGAGAATGTCTTTGCCCAATTTCAAAGTCCAATACATCATGAGAAGGAGTAACTTTTAATGCACCTGTCCCAAAATCTAGTTCAATAGCTTCATCTGATATCAGCGGTACTTCCCTATTGCATAGCGGTACTATCAATTGGATGCCGTCTGAATATCGTTCATCTGAAGGATTCATAGCTACAGCAGTGTCTCCAAATAAAGTTTCAGGACGTGTGGTGGCAACAGTTACATGGCCCTCAGATTTAGATTCATAATACTTAACATAATACAATTTGCCTGATGTCTCTTTGTAATTAACTTCTAAATCTGATAATGCTGTTGAACATCTTGGACACCAGTTTATAATCCGTTCATTTCTGTAAATTAGCCCCTTTTCGTACAAATTCACAAATGTTGTACGTACGGCCAAACTAGGTCCTGGGTCTAGTGTGAACAAATGCCTATCCCAGTCTGCTGATATTCCTAACCGTCTAGATTGTTCATGAATGATTCCGCCAAATTTATCTACGTGCTCCCAAACCTTTTCCAAAAATTTGTCTCTTCCTAAATCATGACGACTAATCCCTTCTTTAGCCAACTGTAATTCTACTGCCCATTGAGTTGCAATACCTGCGTGATCGCTACCTGGTTGCCACAATACCTTATGACCAGTCATGCGTTTCCATCTAACCAGAGCATCTTCAATAGCTTTCTCTAAAGCATGTCCTAAATGCAATTCACCCGTAACGTTTGGAGGCGGCATAGTAATTGTAAATGGTTCTTTACCAGAATCTATATCAGGCGCAAAATAATTATTTTCAATCCATACGCTATATATACGCTGTTCTATAGCATTAGGATCATACTTACTATCCATCGGTTCTATTTTATTTTCTGATGCCATTAACTTCCTTATTTTATCGGGTTTAATACGAGTAAATTCCGTAATGCTCTAATTCTAATAAGCCCCGCTTAGTATCACTTGCCACTCGAGCAGGGTCCCATTTGTTAATTCGAATTTTATGAAGCCAATATGTGAATTCTTTCATCCTAGTGACCGTCATCTCATTCGTAGAAGCAACGCCTGTCTCAGACCCAAATTTGGACAAAAGTTCTTCTTTAGTTTCTCCATACAATCTCTCATACACCAAATCAAAGAGGTTCTCAGAATCTTGATAGCACAATGCTAAATGCCGCTTCCTAATATCTCGTTCAATTGCATTTTGTATGGCTTCTTCAACCACAACTCCATACCAATAATTTAAATAAAACCCATATTTGATAGGGCCTATTAGTTCTTTAAATCTATCTGTTTCAAACCTTTGAGGGAAAACCCCATGCATTACAAGATCATTCAATTCATTATCAGGAATAGAATCTTTAACCTGTGAACATAATCGATTAGCTAAGGCCAGCCAGTCCAACCCTTCTCCCAATATAAGATACTGGTGATACGTTCCTTCAATAGTTTCAGATGAAACGGTCCACTCACAAATTGCATAAAGCAAAGACTCAACCCAATCAGTATCAGTTTCTATAGCTTCTTTGAACTTCAATAAGATAGAGTCTTGCAGGATTGGTTGTTTCGTAGTTTCTTTTACTAAATTTTCCATTTCATGCGTGTGCTTTATATTTTCACATACATTATAACTGAGTAGTTAAAATTCCGCATAATTAAGCTAGCAGATTATGTGAACTGAAGTTCTTTTAAGATATAATATAGCTACAAAACTAACCTGTTCTCATCATGAAATTATGAACTCTAAGACTGGACATATGACATTAAGTGATTACTTGATTCCGGTAGAATCTCAAAAGCTTAGATTCTTAAAGGATATCATCCTAATCATAGGTTTCTCTATGATTATGGGAATATCCGCTCAAATCCGAATCAATTTGGGGTTTACCCCTGTTCCAATCACCTCTCAAACTTTAGTAGTTCTAATTACTGGAGCCTTACTAGGAAGTAAACGAGGAGCCGCAGTAATGCTGCTTTATCTTCTGGAGGGTGCTATATTTCCAGTATTCTCAAACGGAAGTTCAGGATTTTTCTGGCAACTAAGCACAGGGGGATATCTACTAGGGTTTATCCCTGCGGCCTTTATTATTGGGTATTTAGTAGAACAAGGCTGGTCGACTAAGCCTTGGATCCTGCCTGCAATGTTATTAGGAAACATAATCATATATATTCCAGGTCTGATAGTTTTATCATTATGGGTTCCCGAAGGTAAAACCTTGGAATATGGGCTACTACCTTTCATACCAGGGGACTTAATAAAAATTATACTTGCCTCAATCTTAATACCCATAATATATACAAAAATCTACAATAATAAAGGATAAACATGGATATAACATGGCTAGGAAACGGATGTTTCCAACTAAGAGACAATGAACTAATTGCCATCACAAACCCATTCCCTTCTACTATAGGGCTAGAAATTGGCTCTCTTGAAGCATCAGTGGTGACCATCAGTAATAACAGCGAACAACATAATTCCCCCGATCTTATCAAAGGCGAGCCCAGTGTATTTAACTCGGCTGGAGAATACGAATACAATGGCATCGGAGTACAAGGGGTCATGACAACCCTTTTAGAAGGACAGTCATTCGAAAAAAGGAATATAGCTTATAACATTCTCATATCAGGTATACATATCTTACATTTAGGAGATATAGCAGCCCCATTAACTCCGGCTCAGATAGACGAACTACTTCCCTGCGACATCTTGTTAACCCCCATAGGGAGTCCGAACACATTAGAACTAGATGACATTATGCAAACTATACAAGACTTGGATCCCAATATAATCATACCTATGCAATACAACGTTCCCGGGAGCACCATAAACGACGTTGAGTTAGAACCGTTTCTGAACAAACTAGGTAAAAATGAAGTCACTCCACAAAACCGACTAACGTTATCTAAATCAAATGTGGAAAACTCCTCTATGGAACTAAATATTTTGCATCCCCAAGGAAAACCATCTGACACACAGAGTCCTAAATTAATATAGCCTGTATCTCCTGCCCCGGTACATGATAAAAACTCCTACGAGTATCAAACCCAAACCTAAAGTACTCACACCTCCTATGAAGTAGATGTTATACAATCCCCCAACTTGAGGGAGAGTGGGCTCAGAAACTGGAATTTCCTTTACTCTTTCTTCACTTTTGACGCCTATAGTATCTCTAGCTTCTTTCATGGGCTCTTCTATAATCTCTATTGGCACAGGTCCATCAAAGGTCAAATCCACTATCTTCCGTATAAATGCTCCTTCCATCACACTCGTGTCCGACGCCTTGACAGAGCCTAGTCCATTATCTAAATAAAAAGTAACCTCTTGATATAGCAACCTTTTATCACTTGGATCTATTTTCAGACCTTCGTACCAACCAGACTTTACATTTACGTCCACCATTTCCGTTCTAAACCGACTGCAGTCGAGCACGCACGCATACAATTTCACGCCGGTATTAGGCCATTCATCCGTAACAGTAACGCGACCACTATAAAAATCCGCATAAAATGGCTGGGGAGGCACTGACTCTTGCTTGGGCATGGCTCCGATGCCAATTACAGCTACCCAGCTACTAAGCATCAAAATGAAAATCCTAACCACAGTCCTAGTGCTTTTCATAAATCTCTTTATCCTTGGTTTAAACCTTTCATAGATGGTATCAAATCAACCTTTTTCAGAGCAACAAAAAAAGGGGCACCCGCTTTCGCGAATACCCCTTCTATAATTGGTTTCGTTAGCTTTTTTAGCTTTGCCTGTTCATAAAGAATCCAGCACCAGCTACAACGATTGCGACAATGGAGAGTATCAAAGCTATGATACCCATTCCACCACCGGAACCTGCAGCTCCGGCAGGACCTTGTGCACCAGCAGCACCAGCAGGACCCTGAGGACCAGCTGCGCCAGCAGCACCGGCAGGACCAGCAGCACCAGCAGCACCGGTATCGCCTTTAGCTCCAGCAGGACCTTGTGCTCCTGCTTTACCAGTAGCGCCGGTAGCGCCTTTAGCTCCATCAGACCCTGCACTAGCAGAACTTCCGACAGATAAATCCATTTTAAGGATTTCGCCATTGTCTGCTAATTCCGCGGTCTCATTAGCAGCGCCGTCACCAATTTTAAATGTTAATGTGTCACCCTTGACCCCTTTTGCTGTGACTGTGAATTTGCCATCAGCTGAGGTTTTTGCAGAGCCAACATCAGCTCCATCTACTAGAGCAGAAACTGTAGTCCCAGTAGCTACTGGCACTCCATTGTTAGTTGCTTTTCCAATCACGATAGCAGGCGGCACTTCTTGGGCGAATGCCATTACTGGTATCGTCCAAAGTATCGCCATTACAGCTAATAGGGCCAGGATTTTAAATTTTTTCATCTATTACCTC
>CEQN01029381.1_pt1 | contig 10345 bp, 9 predicted proteins | sample 427011 | NCBI WGS metagenome assembly CEQN01 (sample SAMEA2621277, study PRJEB7988) | marine metagenome | biome: marine biome (ENVO:00000447); feature: deep chlorophyll maximum layer (ENVO:xxxxxxxx); material: "saline water (ENVO:00002010), including plankton (ENVO:xxxxxxxx)" | depth 120 m
ACTGAAACCTAATCCTACTTCTACTATGATTGGCATAAGAGTTAAGACCGACAGCATAGATAGATGGAAAGTTGTATTACTAAAGAGGGCCATTGAAAAATATGTTTGCTTGAAATAGCCAAAATTCAAAAACGGCTGTTTGGACGCCAACTGGATCACAAAGAATATCAAGAACAGGCTTAGGAATACCACTAGCATAGCGGGGTGATAGACGAGAGCGGTTTCCGTTACGAAAGAGTCAGGACCTGAATCCCATAAGGTGTGTAAATGGATACCCATGAGTATGAATGCTAACAAAGATGCAATCATGAGCGTTGGCCCTACTATTCCTAATGGTTGAGACTCTTCTGAATCTGCTTTTTTTACCAAGTCAAATTTGAATAATGGCCATGTAAGCCATAGTGCGAATACACCAATCGGGACAGAAGTTAAGAAAACCATTCTCCATCCTAGGGCTGGATGCATGTATTCTAATAAAAGTCCAAAAACTACAAGCCCAATCATCGTTCCCATCCGGGCTGATGTAATTGGTACTGCAAAGGCTCGACCCCTTTCTGTGTCTTTGAATCCTAATACGAGCAAAGAGTTTAAGTTTGCACTGATCAAAGCACCTCCAAAGCCCACTCCTGCGCTCCAAAGAAGTAGTTGGAGATAATACTGTGAGCTCGCTGCTAATGCACTTGATACGGTGAGCAGTATTAGCCCGATAAAGAATATTTTAAGCGTCCCATATCTTTGCCCCAATCGTGCTGCAAGGAACACCGTGCTTCCCAGAATAAGCAGACGTATCACAACCATCCAGGCTCCTTGGGTGTACGAAATATCAAAATGCCTAGCTACAGATGGCACAGCTATCGTGATGGGAAGCTGTGACAATTGCATCAATAATTGTGCTACTGATAGGCATAGCAGAATCCTTCTTCGTTCTGGTGTTGACCCTAATTCTTTGAAGGCACCAACTATATTGAGCCTATGCGCAATAGTTCTTAAAATATCCAAAAATAAATCCTATATTTTGAGAAATCGGGATATTACTTCTCGAAAAATGCCCGATTGATTTCTCTGAATTTGTCGTATTTGGCGGGAAGATTAAACGTGTCAAATATGGCTTGCACTGGGCAAACTGTTTCACAATATGCGCAATCTATGCAGTTCGGTGCGTCTATATAGTATTGTTCAGCTTCATCGGTTGTATGGATGCAATCAACTGGGCATACATCTACGCAGCTCGCATCTTTTACCCCTATACACGGTTCAGTTATAACGAAACCCATACCCTCAATTCCCGTTGACACTGTTGTTCATTTAATGTAGTATCATGTTTCTTGATAATTTCTATAGAGAATATGCATAAAACATGATAATGTCTGATTATTCTCGCTAATATGGGAATCTTTGTCAATAGAAATGCTAGTTAAAATTTGGTGCAAGAAAGGTTAAATATGGAACTGAGAGAAATTATAAGTTTTTATCATGTCGCTCGGTTGAAGAGTGTATCTAAAGCAGCTAAAAGATTAGAGCTCGGGCAGCCCACCGTCACTACTCACCTCAAGAAACTGGAAGAAGAATTTGAGTTAGTATTATTCGACCGAATTAAGAGACCCATACAGTTAACTTCTGAAGGTGGATCCTTTCTTGAATTGGTGACTCCAGTAGTTGAATCTATCGACAAATTGAAAAGCTCCATGAATTATTCAGAAGGTAGAGGATCATTCATTGTAGGGGGATATTCGGATTTGGTTTTACATCATCTCCCCGATTCTGTTCAGGAATTTAGCGGACTCTATCCTCACGTCAGAATACAATTAATTCCTGGTCCTTACTTTGATCTGATGGGGCAACTAAAGTCGGGAGAAATTGATATAGCACTTTGCTCATCTCCAGTAGTTGATGACGGGGCATTAGATTTCCATCCGTTGTTTGAGTATGATATTTTGTTATTAACTCCTCCAGATCACCCGTTAACGTCCACCTCATACCCTGGATTGGAGGAAGTCGCAAAATATCCTTTAATACTGAATAGCCCTCATAGTTATAACCGACAGGTACTTGACCAAGCTTTCCGAGATCAAGGAGTTTCTTATGAGTCGGTATTAGAAATGGACAATACTGAATTGATTAAGAGGTATGTGGAGACGGGGATTGGTGTAGCGTTGTGTCCAGGTTACGCCTTACACCCTGAAGATTATTCTCATTTAGGAGTTGTTACGATGCCTCACGTAGTACCTACAGGTTCTATTGGTTTGTGTACTCTCAAAGGAAAATTTTTGGGTCCTGCGGTCAGTAATTTCATGAATATTGTCATAAAACATTTGGAAAACTCCAAACTCCCTGCTTCTAAAATATTAGATAGATAATCTAGTTGCTATGTCGTTTAGCAGTATTGATCTGATCCTTTAGTGTACTCGCAGCATTTCGTGCTGAAGATCCAAATGAGGATTGATCGGAATCCGCATATATGATGCCTCTTGACGAATTGATTAAAAATGGGCTGTTAGATTTCAAGTGAGGGGTAACAGCGGCTTCTAAATCTCCCCCTTGTGCTCCTATTCCAGGAATCAGAAATGGCATGGTTGGAGATTTCTCTCTGATGTTCACCATCTGTTCTGGGAAAGTTGCTCCAACCACAAGGCCAATATTGTCTTGCTGGTTCAATTCCACTGCTATTTGCACAACTTGTTCATATAACGGATGCCCTCCTTGTTGCACGACTACGTCCTGCAAGTCTGACGAACCTTTATTAGAGCCTTTAGCCCAAATGAACACTCCTTTTTGAGGATCTGTCAAATAAGGATGAATTGTTTCTGCCCCACCCCAAGGGTTGACTGTTATGGCATCGAAATTCCAGACATCAAAGAGGGCTCGGGCATATGCTTCTGCTGAAGGACCGATGTCACCTCTTTTAGCGTCTCCTATGATTATAGTGTTTGGCGCGTTGCATTTTATAAAATGTATAGTACTTTCTAGAATACGCAATCCTTCCATTCCTAAGGCTTCGTAAAAGGAAAGGTTGGGTTTGAAAGCAGCTGCAACGTCATGAGTTTGGTCAACAATTGTTTGGTTGAATTTTAATAGGTCGTTGATGGGTACTCGTTTTGGGTCTAAATCAAGTCCTATGCACACGTTAGTGTCCTTTGACTTAATAATATCGTTTAGAATGTTGTTAAAATTTCCCATGTTCACGCTTTAACATTAATTTGTGACAGTATACATTAAGGTTGGATGATGACTACAAGGGTCTTATTACAGCAGATATTCAATTACTTAAAAAATGAATACGATGTTTCTGATTGGTGGAGGAATGAGTCGGCGCTAGAAATTTGTGTTGGAGCTATTCTTGTTCAAAATACCACTTGGAGACAAGCTCATGTTGCTTTAAAACAATTAATAACAACAGGTAATTTAGAAATAAATGAGATTAAAAAACTAGATATTCTTATCCTTCAAAAATTGATTAAGCCTTCAGGATTCTACAGAACTAAGGCAAATACCTTAAAAGGATTCGTTGATTTAGTCTCTCAATCAAAGGATGGCACTCTTAAAGGATTATTGAGTCTGGATAGCGAGAATCTCCGAGTTTCACTTTTGTCGGTTAAAGGCATAGGTAATGAAACTGCCGACGATATTATACTTTATGCTGCACATAAACCTAGTTTTGTTGTCGATAAATATAGTCAAAGAATTTTCACTCGTTATGGGATTCAGCCAACTGGATCGACATATCTTAAATGGCAAACATTAATACATGATAATGTCGATAAGGATGTTCTTAAGTTTCAAGAGTTTCATGCCTTGCTAGTTAGATTGGGGCAAGATCGCTGTAAAACAATTCCTGAATGCGTCGATTGTTGTCTTAAATCCGTATGCAAAACTGGGTTGAAAAACTGTATGTAAGGTGTATACTGCCCTAAATCGTAAAACTAACTTGCGATTTACAAAGAAAATAGGAGTGAATAGATGATGAATATATCTAAACGGTTATTAGGGTTAATGGCTCTGACTGTTATGGTAGTTACGATGATAGGTTGTATAGGTGGTAGTGAAACTGTCAAGATAGGAATGTTGAGCCCTCAGACTGGTCCCATAGCTCAATATGCACCTGGTTTTGAAGATGCTGCTAAAATAGCGATTGCTGATTTAAATGCGGCTCACGAAGGTGATTTTGAGTTTGAATTAATTATGATGGATACAGGTTGTGACGGCACTCAAGCTGCTACTTCTGCTCAGACGCTCGTTGATAGTGGTGTCTCTGCTATAGTTGGTGCGGCTTGCTCAGGAGCGACTTTAGGTGCTATAGCTGTAGCTGCACCCGCTGGTGTACCAATGGTTTCTTATGCTAGCACTTCACCTGCTGTGACTACTGCTGATGATAACGGACATCTATTTAGAGTAGTTCCAAGTGATGCTCAACAAGCTGTTGCGTTAACTACAGTTGTTTCCGCTGAAGGGGTTTCAAATCCTGCCGTTTTATATATGACAAATGATTATGGTTCTGGATTGGGAGACAATTTTTCAGCTAATTGGTCAGGTGAAGTTTGCACCTCAGTTGGCTATGATCCTGCAGAAGGAAAATACAACGCAACCACACTTGCTCAGTCTGTTATTGACGGCGGATGTGACTCAGTGTTGTTAATGTCTTACGCTACAGATGGAGCTGCGATTATGGAAGCTTTGTCTGCTCAAGGATTCGATGGTTCTGTTTTTGGAGCTGATGGTGTTGCTGATGCAACATTCACCGAATCTTTCACGGATGCGTCAGCAGTTGATGGGCTCATTGCTACTCGACCCCGACCTGGTTCGGATTCAAGTGCAAAAAGTGACTTTGATGCTGCTTATGCTGCTGCTGGCGGTGCCGATGGAGCAATTTACACTGGAGAGACTTATGATGCTGTGTCAATCGCAGGAGCGGCTATAGTTGGCAAAGGGGACGGCAGTATAATTGACGCGTTAAAATCTGTTGGCGTAAATTATGTCGGCGCTAGTGGGACTCATACTTTCGATGCTGCAGGTGATGTGTTGGGAACAGGTTATGAAGTATGTCAATTCTCTGGAAGTGATTTCTCATGTTCCAGGACCTGGACTGCGGACGAAGGTTTGTCTGGAAACTAGCCCTAAGCGATACAGTTTAAATGGAATGAACCATTGTTAAGGAACGGCCTGCAACTTATTAATAAGTTTGCAGGTCGTTTTAATATAAGATACTGGGCTCATGGAGAATTGTTTGTTGAATAAAAAGGAAACGTAGTGGAGGGATTTCCAAAACCACTTAACCTTAGGAACTCTAATTTACATAGATTATTAATATGTTTGTTAGTTATAGGCGACGCCTATCTTGGTTTGATTTATGATGGGGGAGTCATCCGTTGGAGTGGTTTATTTAGGAATGATATCGCGGCACTGTTACTGGTCGGTGAAATGTTTATCGGGGGAATGTTGTTTCTTCGACTTATTCTTGCTCAGGCACAAGGCAATGTACGCACTGTTGCGTTGATTCTGATTCCGGTACTGGTGATTTTGCTGGGTTTGGGAATCACTGAGCTGCTGTTAAGAGGATTGGGTAGGTCAGCCACAATAAACTTTAATTTGTCAGCCGTGGGATTGAGCGGCCTCTATTGGGCAGCGGTTTATTTAACCATAGGGATAGGCTTGACATTAACGTACAAAGTGCAGGGTTTTGCCAATTTTGCTCAAGCTGAAATGATGTTAATTGGCTCTTACGTTGCACTTATTATGATGTGGTCCGATACTTTTTCATTTTTGTCCGAAGCCCCTCCAGATGGTGTTTTAAATTGGGAGTTGTTGTTGTGGTCAAGCGTCTGTGCGTTCTTGGTAGCGGGTCTTGCAGGATGGTTGATTGACCGCCTGGTGTACAAAAAGCTACGGGCTCGGAATGCAACTTTTCAAGTTATGATGATTGCTTCTCTAGGCGTATCTATGATTGTCAGAGCGATCTTGTTTATTAGATTTAGTGCCAATAACTTTCGTTTCGTACCAGATAAAGATTGGCGATTGACGACTTCAGTAATCGAGACTCCAACACAAACGATCCAAGTCCATTTAGGAGAAAGAATAGAGTCTGGATTGGTAAGTACTATACACAATGTGGCACCTTTTGGATTCTCATATTCCAAGATAGCGTTGGTGATTGGGGTGATGATGTCTCTGGTTTTCCTGCTGGTGTTCCTGAACAAAACTAAATTCGGCAGGCAGATGAGAGCGGTAGGAGATAATCCCGGTTTAGCTGCTTCTAGTGGGATAAATTTAGAAAAGATTTATGGCAACACTTCTTTTTTGTCTGCTGGTACAGCAGGTTTGGGAGGTGCTCTTTTGGCTGCTATTCTCCCAATAAATCCAATGTTGGGATTAGCCTTGCTACTCCCAGCATTTGCGGTGATCGTTTTAGGGAGTATTGGCTCTATTTCAGGAGTGATTTTTGGTGCTTTAATTGTCGGTCTCTTACGGTCTATATCAGAACCGTTATTGATAGGAATAGGTAATTCTTTGGATCGGCCTACAGCTAGTGGATTCGCTGAAGTGGTTCCCTTTGTATTTTTGGTTGGCTTACTTTTGTTGGCTCCAAGAGGTATCGGTGCTGCGTTGCAGGATTGGAATATTAAAAGGATCCGGAACAGGGTTGCCACGGGAAAATCTAAATACAATTACCCTTGGATTATTCCTATTCCCTCCGTAGATCTTGCCTCGTTAAAATTTATCCGCGCTGAATATCTGTTGAAGGGAAAGGAGTTCATAGGATATTGCTTCCAAATAACATTTAAGGCTCTGTCTGTAATACCGTTTGTCACAGGACTTATTATGCAGTCTTCTTTCAAAGGACTCCGGACATGCATACAAACCGCTGCTGGTTTTATTGGAATTAGATTCACTTTGGACTCAGAGACTAACAAAGGATCTTGGATTCTTTTTATTGTGTTGATGGGAATCCTAATATGCATAGTATGGCTTCTTCCTAGTGTGACTGCACTTACTAAGACTATGCAGATTGCTCGCATTGCCACGTTGCTGGGGATTTTTGGATTAGCGTCATTTGCTTTGAATCTTCATACTGGAATTACTGGGATGACTAATTTCGGCGTGATATTTTTTGTAGGGATTGGAGCTGTTACGGTGGGAATTCTATGTGCTCCAGTGGCAACAAATGGATATGGATGGTCCCCTGTGGCTGCAACCTTCGTTGCTGTATTTGTTTCCGCGATAGCTGGATGGTTGCTTGCTTATCCTACTGCCAGGTTACGGATGGATTATTTTGCAATAGTTACTATTTCATTGGGAGAGATGCTTAGAATATCTCTGCAGGCAGAACCTTTACTTAGGGCAGGAACTGTTACATCCGCGATTGGGATTTCACAATATCAGATGCCGTTGGAAGAGTGGTGGAATACTGGTCCGTCTCAATATATTGGGAATATGATAGGCTTATCTGTCCCTGCTCCTTATGTAGTACTTCTAGCAGGGATAGCACTTTGTTTGCTGGTTCTTGTATGGCTTCTATTAGATACGGTGTTGGCGTCTCCCTGGGGGCGTATTTTGAGATCCATAAGAGAAGATGAAGTTGTAAGCCAACACCACGGGCACAATGTGCTTATTCAGAAAGCTGCTAGTTTGGCTATGGGTGCGGCAATCGCGGCTCTTGCAGGTGCTTTGTGGGCGTGGCTGAACACCAATATATGGCCCGATTTTATGAATCCTGTTCGTACCACCTTCTTGATTTGGGCTGCATATATAGTAGGAGGTAGAGGTAATAATAAAGGAATGATAGTCGGGGCTTTTGTGATAGTTATAGTTGAATTTTTGTTTAATATTATGGTTGCTTCTAGAGGCGCCGCTAGCATGCCATTACACAATATCACAAATTATGCAGACGCAATCTTTTCTTGGTTTATGGTTAATGTAGGAGGGTTGGTATGGTCTTCTAAGTCTCTAGCAGAAATATTCCCAAGAGGAGAAATCCTACTATCATTGCCTCATGTGAAATTGTCTTTGGTAGGGCTAGTTATAGTGGTAGCGTTAATTGCGGCCTCAAAAGGGCTGCTACCTGAAGTGCCTAAGCGCCCTAAACACCGTGAAAGGCTTGAAGAGGGGGACGTATGATTACAAATGCTTTAAAAGTTACAAATTTAGTGAAAGATTTTGGAGGATTGACCGCAGTTAATAACGTATCTTTCGAAATTCCTGTAGGCTCCATGGTGGGTCTTATAGGGCCAAACGGATGTGGTAAGTCTACTACTTTTAATTGTATTTCTGGGATGTTAGAGGTGACTTCAGGAGAAATTGAAGTGTTAGGACGTATGACTACAGGTAAAAGGCCCGATGAAATACAAAAATTAGGCCTTACGAGGACTTTCCAGCACACTCGACTGTGGAGAGATATGACGGTTATCGAAAATTTGTTAGTCCCTGCAAGAAGTCAATTCCAACCGAATATGCTGTTGTCTTTGCTAAAACCAAATTCTCGCCCAGCCGAATCTCGCAGGATAGCTAGTGCATTCCAAATTTTGGAGAGTCTTGAAGTTAGTCATATCGCACACAATTTAGCTAGTGAATTGTCCGGAGGGCAGAGTAAATTGGTTGACATCGGACGGGCTTTAATGAGTGACCCAGATTTTTTGCTTCTTGATGAACCTGTTGCAGGCGTGGCGGGGCCTTTGGCAGAGAAAATATTTAATAATTTAAAAAGCCTGAGTAGGGACAAAGGTATAGGCATGCTTATCATCGAGCACAACATGGAATTTATCTTACGTAGGGGAGTAGACCACATCATTGTCATGGATAATGGAACAGTGCTTGCTGAGGGAACTCCTGATGAAATCAGGCAGAGGAATGATGTGGTTGAAGCTTATTTAGGTACAGGGGCAAGAAATTGATTATGGATTACGTGTTAGAAGCTTCTGATGTTGAAGGAGGATACGATAAGGTGAAGATCTTGAATGGGATAGATCTCTACGTCGAACGGGGAGAATTTGTCACCATAATAGGTCCCAACGGATGCGGTAAATCCACTTTTCTGAAAATGTTGTTCGGGTTAGCTACCCACTATAACGGTAGTATTAAGTATGAGGGCAGTGAAATTGCAGGCTGGCGCACGGATCGTCTGGTGAATTTAGGAATATCGTATGTGCCGCAGGTGGACAACGTGTTTCCGTCATTGTCAGTATCTGAAAATCTCCAGATGGGAGCTATTAATCTCTCCCCGTCTGAAATGAGAAATGGTATAAGCAAGTCTATTGAAATGTTCCCTGAGTTGAAATTTAGGATGAACGACGTCGCGGCCTCTTTGTCTGGAGGAGAGAGACAGATGCTTGCAATATCTAGGGCCTTAATGCCAGAACCATCATTTTTAATGCTAGATGAACCTACGGCTGCTTTATCTCCAAGGTATCAGCAACAGATTCTTGAAAATATAGACGAACTTAGATCTCAAGGAATTTCTATCTTGCTCGTTGAACAAAATGCACGTTTATCTTTGGAGAGATCAGATAGAGGATATGTATTCTCTGGAGGAAGAGTTGTATACACAGGTGAAGCTTCTTCAATTCTAGACAATCCGGACTTGGGAAATTATTTTCTAGGGGTTCAAGAGTAGCATTCAAAATGCTATCATCAAATATAGGAAAATGCAGGAGGATGGATATGCAAGTAGTTAGAATATATTCCGGAGATGATGGGGAATCTCATTTCGAAGAGATTGATTTGCCATACGAGGCAATCTCAGGCGCTGAAAGAACAGCTCTACAGTCAGCATCCAGTATACATTTCAGGAGATATCAACCTGGTAATTTCCTGGACTTCCATGTTGCCCCAAGAAGGCAATATGTCATCACTTTGGCCGGACAGGCAGAAATAGGCTTAGGTGACGGTACTAAGCGAATCTTTAATGCGGGAGATGTATTGCTCGCCGATGACTTGACAGGCAGAGGGCATACTACCGCAGCAGTAGGGGACTTCCCTAGAGTTTCTATAGCGATTCCGTTGGAAGATTAACATGCCCTTCTTACAGATCGATGAACAACTTAAAATGTTCTATGAGGACCAAGATTTCAGCGACCCCTGGGAGGAATCAGAAACTGTGTTGATGCATCACGGTAATGCTAAGAATAGTCAGTTTTGGTTTGGATGGCTACCAACCTTGACCAAGAAGTACAGGGTTATTCGGGTAGATGGTAGAGGATTCGGACGTAGTTCTATACCTCCCAAAGGATTTGACTGGTCACTGGAACAATTTTCCAAAGATTCAAAGATACTCATTGATAAATTGGGTATAGATAAAGTTCATTTTGTAGGTGAGACTATAGGCGGTAGCATCGGTATGGTTTTTGCTGAAATGTTC
>CEQN01038284.1_pt1 | contig 10340 bp, 9 predicted proteins | sample 427011 | NCBI WGS metagenome assembly CEQN01 (sample SAMEA2621277, study PRJEB7988) | marine metagenome | biome: marine biome (ENVO:00000447); feature: deep chlorophyll maximum layer (ENVO:xxxxxxxx); material: "saline water (ENVO:00002010), including plankton (ENVO:xxxxxxxx)" | depth 120 m
GCGCATCCTTGAGCACTACAAAATAGAAATTTCTGGAAAAAATGCTGTTGTTGTTGGAAGAAGTCCTATTCTTGGAAAACCTATGGCCATGATGCTATTAAATAAAAATGCAACTGTAACCATTTGTCACTCAAGAACAGAAAATCTTCAAGAGCAAATTCAGAATGCCGACATATTGGTTGGAGCTGTTGGAGTGCCTCGACTAATTCAAAAAAACTGGATTAAAAATGGAGCTGTAGTTATAGATGCAGGCTATCACCCTGCTGAAAAATGCGGGGACATAGAGCTTGAAGGTATTGATTCCATTGCCTCTGCCCACACCCCAGTTCCTGGAGGAGTTGGCCCAATGACTATCAATACTCTAATTCTTAATACGTTGTTGGCTGCTCAAAAATTAATCTAACATGTCTAACCTTCCATTAATTGTTGGCTATGGGGGAATTAACGCGGCTGGTAGATCCATCTTTGATTTATCTCATCGTAGAATGCTGTTTGATAGCATCGATACCAAAAATCAAACTGAAGTATTACAAAGTCTTGGTCACCTTATGGGGACAGACTCAAAAGAAAAGATTCTACAAAAAACTCTTATTCGAACTATTGATGATGATTTTTTTAAAGATCACAATTTTAGATCTCCTGAATTGCCTACGCTGGCTGGAGGACAACTACCCTCAGGATTTAATCCTGCTGACACTTACAATTCAAGACAGCACCCACGCAGTCTTGCAATGACTATTTTTGGTTTATCTGATGCCGTAATGAGTCTGGGTTTACCATGGGAAGAAATCCTCCTAAAAGTGCCTCGACAAAAAATCTCATGCGTCTCTGGTTGCGCTGTTGCTCAAGCCGACAAATACGGAATGGGAGGAATGTTTCAAGCACCTATGGCAGGCTCTAGAATCACCAGCAAACATATGGCTATGTCATTAGGGGAAGGAAGTGCAGATTTTAGTCACGCTTATGTGCTAGGTAGCATGGGATCTACTGGTAACTACACCGGTGCATGCGCAACTTTTCAATACAATCTAAAACTAGGAATCTCAATGATTCAATCTGGAGAATCTTTGATCAGTATAGTTGGTGCAGCAGAATCTGGAATAGTTCCCGAGATATATGAAGCATTTTCTGCGACCAAAGGGTTGGCAGAAGATGAAAATCTTATGAAGCTACAAAAAAAATTAGGTGAAGAGTCTGATCAACCCAATCATAGAAAAATTTGTAGACCCTTTGGTGAAAACATTGGAATGAGCTTAGGAGAGTCTGCTCAGTTTGTAATTTTGATGGCAGATAGTCTGGCTATTGAGCTTGGTCTCAATATTCATGGTGCAGCATTGTCTAGTCACATTCACGCTGATGGTTATAAAAAATCAATTTCCGGCCCTGGAGCTGGAAACTACTTAACAGTTGGCAAAGTATTCAGCGAAATTAAAAAGCATTTTGGTGAAGACGCTTTGAATAAAATTATTTTTCATGCGCATGGAACTAGCACGCCACAAAACAGAGAAAGTGAATCTCATATTATTTCAAGTATGTCCAAAGCTTTTGACATCAAATCTTTGCCTGTAACTGCTATCAAATCTTACCTCGGTCATTCTCTTGCCGCAGCAGGAGGCGATCAAATGATTAGCACTCTTGGAAGCTGGAGGAATAATTTGATTCCAGGCATAACCTCTACCCCAAAACTTGCTGATAATGTTTTTACTGAGAATGTAAATTTTCTATTAGAAAATTTAGAATTTGAAAACAATCATTTTGATTTTGCTATTTTGAATGCAAAAGGCTTTGGGGGCAATAATGGCACTGCTTTGGTTGCCTCGCCGTCAAAAACAATGGCAATGTTGCAAAGTAAATACTCAAAAGATCAAATAAAAAAATACAATAAGCAAAAAGAAATAATTGATTATCAATTAATAGAAAATAAGAATGTGATTCTTAAAGGAGATATTAAGTCTAGGTATATTTTTGGTGAAAATGTAATTGATGGAATGAATGATTTTGATGTTGAATCCCACCAAATCACAAATAAATTAAATAATGAGAAGTTTAATTTAGAATCAAATCTACCGTATCAAGAATTTTTCGAAAAATAATCATAGTTTTTAGTATCAAGAATTGGCACAAATAATTCCTAATTTTACAGGACAAACAGTTAGAACATACCTTAGAATAATAAAATATCCGCGTAAGGAAGGAGAAAAGGTACATGTCCTATGACAAAACGAAAACTGACCCTGCTCTAGGGCAAAAGGTACATCAGCACTTAATTTCAGTGGGAGTCGAAACTCCAGTGATTGATAATGGCTTATCACGCAAAGAAAAAATAGACAAAATTGAAGATCATTTTGATCAGATTGTTGCAACATTAGGGCTGGATTTGAAAGATGATAGCCTGATGGATACTCCAAAACGCGTCGCTAAAATGTATGTCAATGAAATCTTTTGGGGATTAGATTACGATGCATTCCCCAAAGCGACTGTGGTTGAAAACAAAATGAATTACAATGAAATGATTGTCGAAAGAAACATTTCTGTTCAATCTAATTGCGAGCATCACTTTGTTGTTATTGATGGTCTGGCAACTGTTGCCTATGTCCCTAAAAAAAATGTGTTAGGTTTGTCAAAAATTAACCGCATTGTTGAATATTTTTCTAAAAGGCCTCAGATTCAAGAGCGTTTAACGGAACAAATATATCACGCACTTTCATTTATCTTAGATACAGAGAATGTAGCAGTGATGGTTGATGCGCAACATTATTGCGTTAAGTCGAGAGGTGTTGAAGATACAGGTAGCTCAACGATTACAAGCAGACTGGGCGGAAGCTTTAAAGAGCATCCTGAAGTTAGAGCAGAGTTCTTATCTCTGATTAAGGTTTAGTTTTTTCAGGCTGATCGTCTTCTAGATTAACTTCCTCTGATTCACCTTCGACAATGCCAACCTCTTCATTGGAGTCTGGCTCCTCAGTATTTTCATTAAAAGGCCAAGGTTTAGCATCAGTGTTAAAACTCAGGAAATTTAATGAGTCGCTAAAAAAACCATGTAACCAATTATTAGCAGATTGAAGTTGGTTATTGATTTTAGAAGTAAATAGATAGAAAAAAAATTGCACTGCGGCAATAATGATTAAAATTCCAACAACGCCATTAATTGCAAATGAATATATGACCATAAAAAAAAAGCGCTGCCATTTTGTTAAATCTAGTAATTCATCTTTATTTATTTCATTCATAATTTTTTTCCTTGTATGTAAATTCTACATCAACTTCATTGGGGTGATCGAGCAAATCCTGAATTAATTGATCTGATGATGAGTCCGAATATAAAATTTTGTATAATGAATTTACCAGCGGCATACTCACATTCATTTTGATTGCTTCATGATAAACAACTTCAAGTGTCCTTGCACCTTCGGCAACTTGCCCAACTTTCTCTTTTGCATCTAATAAAGAGAGATCTTCTGCAATAAGCTCACCTAACTGAAAGTTTCTTGATAACTGCGATGTACATGTTGCCATTAAATCACCCATGCCTGCTAAACCTAAAAAAGTAATTGGATTTGCTCCCTTGGCTACAGCAAATCTACTCATCTCTGCCATACTTCTTGTAACAATAAATCCTAAGGCATTTTCTCCAACCAATTTTGCATGAGCAATGCCACAGCAAATGGCATATATATTTTTTAAGGCTCCAGCCAATTCGACGCCTTGTGTGTCTTGGCTAGAAAAAACCTTAAATGTTTTTGATGACAGCATTGATTTAATCTCAATTGGAATGCTCTCATTCTCTGAAGCAATGACGGTTCCTGATACCTTTTCTTCTGCTATTTCTTTAGCAAGATTTGGACCGCTTAGGGCTCCAACTCTGTCACCTATAATATGTCCTAGGTGCTGATTGATAATATCTGTCATGGTTCTGAAGGGTTCAGACTTAATTCCTTTGGTGCAAGAAATCACAGTCACAGAGGAATTAATCAACGGCTCTAATCGAGATATAATTTCCTGGAATATAATGCTTGGTGTCGCAACTAAAATATATTGGGAATCTTTGACCACAGAAGCTAGATCATCATCAGCAGTAATGTTATCTGATAACTTTAATTCAGGATGATAAGTTGCATTAGCTCCCTCGGAATTAATCCTCAAAGCCTGCTCAGCATCACGAACCCACAAACGAACCTCGTAGCCATTTGATGCAGCAATATTCGCCAAAACTGTGCCGAAGCTCCCACCTCCGAGAACTGCAACTTGTTTTTTAACTGTCATCTATCCTAAGTATTTATCTAGCTGTCTAAGATATTTAGCAGGGTCTTTTGGCGATCCACCCTCTGCAATAATCGCATAATCAAATAAAAACTCAGCAAAGTTAGAGAATTCTTTTCCAGATAAGTTGCCTAGTTTTTTGATAAGTTTATGTTTCAAATTGACTTCAAACACTGGCTTTGACTCATCAAAAGTTTGTCCGGACGCTTCCAATATTCTTTTCAGTTGAGCGCCTGGCTCATCTTTAGAAAGCACCAAGCAAGCTGCAGAATCAACAAGACGAGAGCTTGCAATAACATCGGATACTCTAGCGTCTAAAGATTTTTTCATCTTATTAATAATTTCCTGCTTTTCTTTTGTGACTCTTGGTTTTTTTGCCCCTTGCTCTAATTCTTCTTTTGCGACGTTGATTAATGTTTTGCCTTTAAATTGCATAATAGTAGACATAAGCCACTCATCAATTCTATCGGTCAAAAGCAAAACTTCAGTTCCATTAGCTTTTAAATGTTCGATATGTGGAGAGTTGACTGCAGCCTCATACGTATCTGCAATAGAGTAATAAATCTTTTCTTCATCACCATTCATTCGCTCGATGTATTGGTCAAGGGTAGTATCAACTTTATTTTCATCAGATGCTGTGCTTGCAAACAAAAAGAGCTCAGCAATAGACTCAGAATTTTCATAATCTTCAGCTGGGCCTTCTTTAATCACCAGACCAAATTCCTTCCAAAATTTCTGATAATTTTCCGGTTGATCTTTCTGCATTTTTTTCAAGGTGTCTAGCACCCTCTTACTTAATCCTTTTTTAATTGAGTCAACCAGCGGATGATCTTGAAGTATCTCTCTAGAAACATTTAGAGGTAAATCACTTGAATCAACGACCCCTTTTACAAAACGAAGGTATAAAGGAAGAAAATGAGCAGCATCATCCATGATAAATACACGCTGGATATATAACTTAATTCCTCTTGGGGTATCTCTGTTCCAAAGATCGTATGGAGATTTTTCAGGAATAAAAAGTAAGCTTGAATATTCTTGCTTACCTTCAACCTTATTATGCATCCACATTAAAGGATCGTTGGAATCATAGGATATAAACTTATAAAATTCTTTATACTCATCTGCTTTAACAGACCTCTTTGATTTTAGCCAAATAGCCTCTGAATCATTAATGGTTTCTGGCTCGCCCTCTTCTGGATTTAAAATTAAGGGGAAGTTAATATATTGAGAATATTTTTGCAGCAAAAACTTAACTCGCATCAATTCAGAGAATTCTTTATTGTCTTCATTGAGATAGATAGTGATCTTGGTTCCTCTTTCTTCTTTTGGAATCTTTGATAGCTGATATGTGTCTTCTCCAGTGCTCTCCCACATGACTGCCTCATCCGAGGATGTATTTGCAGATCTAGAGTGGACTGATACTTTTTCAGCCACCATAAATACAGAGTAAAAACCTACTCCAAATTGGCCTATAAGATTAGAGTCCTTTTTATTGTCGCCAGTCATTTCTGACAAAAATTCAGCAGTACCAGATTTTGCTATGGTTCCAATGTTTTCAATAATTTCTTCTTCCGTCATGCCGATTCCATTGTCTGAGATTGTGACGGTGTTATTTTGTGAATTCAAACTGATATTAATTTTTAGATCAGAATCTCCTTTAAGTAATTTTGAGTTTTCTATAGAATTAAATCTAAGCTTATCAAGAGCATCAGAAGAGTTAGAGACAAGCTCTCGAAGAAAGATTTCTTTGTTTGAATACAATGAATGAATCATCAGCTGCAAAAGCTGCTTGGTTTCAGTTTGAAAAGATTTTGTTTTTGGTCTTGCCATAGTTATTTATCCCCTTTGAAATCAATATGGTGTTGAAACCATCAAGTTCAAGCATTAGTTTAATTTTTTTTTGATTCAGTTTTGCATTTTTTGCTACAAAACTTAACCTCATCCCAAGCTCGTTCCCATTTTTTTCTCCAAGTAAATGAGCGCTTGCACTGCTCGCATAACTTGGTTTCGAGATTGAATTTTTTATGCAAAATAAAATTTAATCAATTAACAAAAAAAACTGAATGAAACTAAGAGCAAAAATTACGATGGTGCAATAGACGCTCACACCATGTGAAAAAGAAAATATCTTGTCCCAGCCTCTATCTTTCGCTGCATTGGTAACTGGAATGCCGACTAAACCAATGAAAGCATGAGTGGTTATATTAATACCCAACCACCAACTTAATGATGAGTCTTGAAAATAAAGAATGAAAAGAGCCAGTAAAGATAATAAAAATAATAGCAGATAGTATCTTGGAAAAATTGTACGCAAAAATCTAGAAGCTGCATCCTCATCAAGAGTTTTAAAAATAATAGGTGTAGTTAAAGCAAGATGGGTAAAGATCACCCCTGCAATCAAAAGATTAATTAGTATAAGTGTTATTTGACTGCTCATATTTTTATTTAAATGGCGATCCGGACGAGACTCGAACTCGCAACCTCCGCCGTGACAGGGCGGCGTTCTAACCAGATTGAACTACCGGACCGCGAACGCTTCTGAATGATAGCTTTTTTGAATTTTTCTGCAACTTTTTTTTCTGTACCTTTAAGCAATTATTTTGTCAAATTTCATGAATTTAAAATATGTAAAAAATTTACCCAAAACTTTAATTTTTGTTATGCTTAGCTAAGCTTTCCATGGGGGAGAGTTATATTTAAATATAAAAGAGGTTCTAATGAAATATTTATTGACTCTCATTGGTTTAACCAGTATGCCGTCATTTGCTGCGACTGCTGATCTTTCAACCAGTGATACTACAGGTATTTCTTTCTGGCTTGTAACTGCAGCAATGCTTGCAGCTACAGTTTTCTTCTTTGCAGAAAGAGATGTTGTTAAAGGTAAATGGAAAACATCATTATCAGTAGCAGGATTAGTTACTGGTGTGGCGTTTTGGCACTATCTGTATATGAGAGGCGTTTGGGTTGATACTGGCGCATCTCCAACTGTATATAGATATATAGACTGGCTAATTACAGTTCCACTTCAAATTATTGAATTCTATTTGATCCTGAAGGTTTGTACTAATGTTGGCTCAGGCGTGTTCTGGAGACTGTTAGGCGCATCACTTGTTATGCTTATAGCAGGCTTTATGGGTGAAACTGGTTCTAATGCAATGATTTGCTTTGTAATTGGAATGGCGGCTTGGTTGTACATTATTTACGAAGTTTTCTCAGGAGAAGCTGGTAAGTTAAATGCATCAAGTGGAAACGCTGCTGCGCAACAGGCATTTAGCACAATTCGTCTAATTGTGACTGTTGGTTGGGCTATATATCCAATTGGTTATTTCTTAGGTATGGGAGCAAATCCAGATATGGCAAATGCTAACCTTATCTATAACTTGGCTGACTTCTTGAACAAAATCGCATTCGGTTTAGCAATATATGTTGCTGCCGTTAGTGATAACGACTAAGTTAATAACTTAAATAAAAAGCCCAGATTTTTTCTGGGCTTTTTTTTATCTGATTGGTGGGTGATGACAGGCTCGAACTGCCGACCCTCTCGGTGTAAACGAGATGCTCTCCCAACTGAGCTAATCACCCAATATTTAAATTAATGCCTTAAGTTGATCTTCCATATTTTGGTAATCCCAAAAGGCCCGTAATGATACTATTTTATCACTTGAATTTACACGATAAATTACAATCATTTTAGTTTCTATTTTTACTTCCCCGACAATGTTCACTATTTCTGCATAGTTTGCACATTCCTCTGCACATGGAATCGACTCCAAGATATTAAACTCTATGTTGCCATTAGCGATGACTGTGTCATAAAACTTTTCAATTGCAGCAATCCCTTGGTGACCATTACCCTCTGGGTCTAACGGGCTTTTACCAATTGGATCCTGCACTATGGCATCTTCATCGAAGAGAGCTAACCAATTTTTTTTATCTTTTGCTACAGCATAATCTCTTGAAAGAAAGCCGAGCTCTTGTGCTTTAGTTTTGGGTTTCATGTTTTAACTCCATTGTGGGTTTAATCTCTAATCTAGCAAAATATATACCAAGCAATGCAAGGATGACAAAACTTAATTGGATGAAATTGAGGTATTCATAAAATACTATAGCTCCAAAAATAGTTGCAATGATTGGCTGCATTAGCAAACCAATAGATCCTAAGGAAGCTTTGATCTTTGGCAAACTGTATGTAATAAAAAACTGGCCTCCGACTTGGCACAAAATAGCCATAGCTAATAAATTATAAAATTGAGCTGAGGAGCTAGGCAAAAAATCTCTTGATTCAAATAATGCAAACACCAAACCAAACATTCCAGTGAACAGTGTCGTGTAGAAAATTATATTAATTGAGCTCTCTTCACCTAGACGAGAAATAATCAATAAATAAGTTGCATATAAAAATGCTGCCATCAATGCAATGCCATCTCCCATTAGGGCTCCCTCAGTTTTAATATTTGAAAAATATATGAGCCCAATCACTCCGACAAAAGTTAAAACAAAAGATAAAATGAATTGTCTAGAAATGGATTCTTTGAATATTAAGACAGCAAAGATCAACATATAAATTGATGCAGTGTTTACAAAAATCGTTGCATTAGCTACCGAAGTGAACTGCAAGCTCCAATGCCAAGCACTCATATCTCCTGCAAATGCGAGCGAGGCAATAAGTACCAGCAACAAATGCTTACGACTTTTTAGTCTAAAAGCTTGAGAGCCATTGTGGTAAAGGTTTATAAGTGCTAAAAATGGTAAGGCTAAGAACATTCGATAACATAAATTCCAAGAGGGAGATAGCTCACTCCATCTTACAAATAAGGGAGCCAATCCAATGAGGCTTCCTCCGAGACACAGGATAAAAAAATTCTGTGCTGACTTTAATTGTGATGACATCGATATATACTTCTGTTATGTGTGCTGACATTGTAGAACAAGGAGATGAAATTATCTCTGTTGGGCAACTGAACCAACAGGCAAAAAAACTTTTAGAAAATCAATTTAGACGGGTTTCTGTCCTAGGAGAAATTTCAAATATAGCGCGTCCCTCTTCTGGGCATATCTACTTTACTTTAAAAGATGAAGATGGCGCTATCCGCTGTGCCATGTTTAGAAATCAAAATTTAAGATTAAACTTTGATCCACAAAATGGTGATCAATGTATTTTAAAAGGCCAAGTCAGTCTTTATGCTCCGCGCGGAGATTATCAATTAATTGTTAGCTCAATGCAGCCTGCAGGAGCTGGAAATCTTATGCATCAATTTGAGGAACTCAAGAAAAAATTAGATGCAGAAGGTCTTTTTAATCAAGAAATTAAAAAACAAATTCCTTCCCAACCTAAACACATTGGAGTTATCACTTCTGAATCTACCGCAGCATTTCAAGATATCCTCACAACTATTCAAAGACGTGCTCCAATCAGTCAAGTGTCTATAATTCCTGCAACGGTTCAAGGTGATACTGCTCCAAAGACCGTGATTGAAGCTTTGCAAAATACTTTAAACTACAACAACCTAAATCCTGAAAATGCTTTTGATGTAATTTTGATATGTCGAGGTGGGGGATCAATTGAAGACTTATGGGCATTTAATAATGAAAGCTTAGCTAGAGAAATATTTGATTTTCCTCTGCCCATCATTTCTGGTGTTGGCCACGAGATTGATTTCACGATCACAGATTTTGTTGCTGATCTCAGGGCCCCAACTCCGACAGCAGCTGCTGAACTGGTTACAGAGTATTATTTTCAACTCGAAGACAGGCTGGAAGAATGGAAAACAACCCTTGGTTATTTAGTGCAAGCAAGGTTAACTGAGAAATCTCAGACAATCCTTCTTGCCTCACAGAATTTAAAAAGTCCGCTCACCATGCTCAAGGAGCAATCTCAATCTCTTGATAACATTGAGATTCGTCTGGCAAATGTCATGCAAAACATCGTGAGTGGTGCCAAACAAAACTTTCAATTGGCTGCTGCTCAAATTTACCAATCTAGCGCATTACAAAGATTTGGAAAATATGAAGATCGCCTTAAAAATAATCTCCATTCATTGGATTCTCAAATAAAAAATTTGATTGATAAGAACAAATTA
>CEQN01052434.1_pt1 | contig 10329 bp, 9 predicted proteins | sample 427011 | NCBI WGS metagenome assembly CEQN01 (sample SAMEA2621277, study PRJEB7988) | marine metagenome | biome: marine biome (ENVO:00000447); feature: deep chlorophyll maximum layer (ENVO:xxxxxxxx); material: "saline water (ENVO:00002010), including plankton (ENVO:xxxxxxxx)" | depth 120 m
ACTTGCTCCGGAAGATGTACAGCTTTATTACCAGATTGCTTTGCAAGGTCGACGTGATCTTGATGTTTGTCGGGATTTTCGATCAGCATTTGAAATGATATTGCTACGTATGCTTGCATTTCTTCCAGGTTTGCCAGAGAGGTCAAAAAAAGACCTTACAAAAAGTGTATCTCCAAAGGAGTCCGTTTCTGTTGATCAGTTTCCTAAAAAGGAATCTGGATTTGTTCAAGATGGTAGATCTAAAGTACAGCCGACCTCTGCAAACAGAGATTCCAAGGTTGTAGCTCCTAAAGTGGACCCTCAACGCTGGGGTCAATTACTTAGCGAGTCAGATGTGCGTGGAGCTGCACGTCAATTGGCAGAGCAATGTGTACTCAATGATTATGTGAACAATAAAATAGCTCTTATTCTTGCTGCTGAGCATGCCCATCTCAATACAGATCAAGTCCGAGGGCGTTTAGAAGAAGCATTAGCACAACGATTAGGTCGCAAGTTGGTTGTTTCAATTGAGATTGGTGATGCAAGTGTGGGTACGCCGGCTGAGATAAGGGTAGCAGGAGAGAACAAGCTTATGCGTGAGGCAAGAGAAGCTATAAGCAGCGATCCCGCTATTAAGGAGGCGCAAAAAGCATTTGATGCTATTGTTGAGGCAGACAGTATTCAACCTCATAGCAGTGATATAAAGCAATAAGGGAGAGAAGTCGTATGAAGGGTCTTGGACTTGGGCAACTGATGAAACAGGCGCAGCAAATGCAAGAAACAATGCAAAAGGCACAGGATGAACTAGCTTCTATTGAGGTTTTAGGAGAGTCTGGAGGAGGTATGGTCAAGGTGCGTATGACATGTAAACATCATGTTATAGGACTTGATATTGAGAGTGATTTGTTAAGTGATGATAAAGAAATTCTTGAGGACCTTGTTGCTGCAGCTTTAAATGATGCTATAAGAAAGGTTGAACGCACGACCCAAGAAAAACTTTCTGGGTTAACAGGTGGGTTATCTTTACCTGCAGGCATGAAACTTCCAATCTAGCAACTAATAAGAAAAAATATGTCTGAAGGTTATTCTCCATTGTTAGAACAGCTTATTAAGACTTTGCAGTGTTTGCCTGGAGTAGGGGCAAAGTCAGCGCAAAGAATGGCCTTTTTTCTTTTAGATAAGGATAGGGATGGAGCGCTACAGCTTTCTCAATCCCTAAAGGATGCTAGTCAGTTAGTAGTTAATTGTGAACGTTGCCGAATGTTGACAGAGGATACTTATTGTGGATTTTGTACTAGTAATCGGCGTGACGCTACTAAGCTCTGTGTGGTAGAGACGCCCGCTGATGTTATAGCAATTGAGCAATCAGGAGCATATTCTGGGAATTACTTTGTCCTTATGGGACATCTATCGCCAATAGATGGTATTGGTCCAAAGGAATTAGGTTTGGATCTCCTAGAAGAGCAATTGAAACAGAGGGAGATTTCTGAAGTGGTATTGGCAACTAGCGTGACTGTGGAAGGTGATGCAACTGCTAATATAGTTGCATCAATGGCACAGCGGGCAGGAGCTCATGCAACTAGAATAGCCTATGGAATACCAGTTGGCGGGGAGCTTGAATTTATTGATGGTGGCACGCTTTCACGTGCATTAGTTGGTCGACGAGAGATGGACGCAGAACTTCCTAATAAGGATATATCGCACATACAATCAACTAAGCATGAGAAATAAGTCTTCCTCAACATGTTTGTTTTGTAAAATCATCTCACATGAGTTGCCTTCTGAGTGCCTTTATGAAGATGATGAGATTTTAGCGTTCAAAGATATTAATCCACAGGCACCTTTTCATGTGTTGCTTATACCTAAAATACATATTTCAACGCTTAATGATCTTGGTGTTGAGAATATAGATATGGCTGGCAAATTGTTTTTAACGGCCAAGTATTTGGCTGCAAGTAACAATTTAGAAGGGTACCGTGTTGTAGTTAATACAAACCAGCAAGGTGGGCAGGTGGTCTATCATATGCATATGCATATGTTAGCTGGACGTCAAATGAAACCTGGCCTTGGCTAAATATTTAGCTATTAATTTCGATGGCTTTTGAATGACGCTTGAAGTTCAAAAAGTTGCTTATAGCTTCTATAGCGTTTTGAGGTAATTTTTCCATCATCTACTGCTATTTTTATTGCACAATCTGGTTCAGCTAAATGCTTACAGTTACTAAAACGACAGTTTTGGCTAAGGGCTGAAAACTCACAAAAACCTTGTTGGATTTGTTGGTTTTTTTCAATATATGGTGCGTAATCTCTTACACCTGGAGAATCAATAAGCTCACCACCATTTGGTAGTCGATGAAGGGTAGCTGTTGTGGTTGTATGTTTACCTAAGTTCGATTTTTTTGAGAGATTTCCAGTTTTCTGAATATTATCATCCATAAGCACATTAATAAGAGATGATTTTCCTACTCCAGATTGTCCAATAACGACGCTGCGCTGACTAATCATGTTTTCTGAAAAAGCGGGAATCCCAATTCCTGTATGGGCACTAGTCGTTGAAATAGGATAGCCAAGGTTTTCGTAACTGTGGTATGTAGAAGGTAATGTTTTAGTTAAGTCTACTTTATTAAAAATAATTGTAGCTTGTAGATAAGCCAGTTCGGCAGCCACCAAGTAACGATCTAATAAAAACCAGTCAGGGGTGGGAGTTTCTGCAATCACTATTACTAATTGAGTAAGATTAGCAGCAATGGTTTCTGGTTTCCCTTTACTATTAATCCGTTTAAGTTCTGAGGACCGAGTATTTATAAACTCAATGGTTCCGATATCCTTACTTTCTTTATGCCAAGTTACCTTATCTCCGACTACTGGGTTTAGAGAGCGACTTTTAAATTGGCAAAGATAAGATTCATTCGACGCTATTTCTACAAGAGCATGGCGTTTGTAGCGAGCAATTATTAGGCCGGTTTTACTCATAATGTGGATGTCTAGCTTTTGTCATAATCGTAGTGCTATAAAAATAGTGTTGCCCTGCTACAATTCTTCTTATGGAATTAAAAAATGAAATCTAAAGAAAACCTGATTTGGATAGACCTTGAGATGACTGGTCTTAAGCCGGATACTGATCTTATTATTGAGATAGCAACAATCGTCACAGATAAGCATCTTGTTGTGCTTGCTGAAGGTCCGGTGCTGGCTATCCATCAAAGTGACTCTATTATGAATTCAATGGATGAGTGGAATACTAGGCAACACAATAATTCTGGTCTCGTCCAACGTGTTCGAGATAGTGATGTGAATGAGTCCGAAGCAGAACAGCAAACCCTTGAATTTCTTCGCCAGTATACTGATAAAGGGTTTTCTCCTATGTGTGGTAATGGAATTTGCCAAGATAGACGGTTTCTTAGTAGGTATATGACAGAATTAGCTTCATTTTTTCACTATCGGAACCTTGATGTATCCACCCTGAAAATTTTAGCTAACCTATGGACTCCCGAAATTGGTGGTAAGTTTGAGAAACAATCTACACATCTTGCTTTAGCTGATATTTACGATTCTATAAAAGAATTGAAGTTTTATCGTCATCATCTTTTTAATATTTAGAGTTTAAATTTAACTTTTATTTATGTTATCACCTAAATAAATCCAGGTATCGAGAACTGAATCAGGGTTTAAAGACATACTAGTTATTTTTTGATTAAGTAACCATTTTGCTAGATCTGGGTGGTCTGATGGGCCTTGGCCACAAATTCCCACGTATTTGTCTTTTTCTCGGCAAGCAGTTATTGCCATAGCCAATAGCTTTTTTACAGCAAGATTTTTTTCATTGAACAGCGAAGCAATTTTTCCAGAATCCCGGTCTAGGCCAAGTGTAAGTTGGGTCATGTCATTAGAGCCAATTGACATACCATCAAAAAACTCAATAAATTCTTCTGCTAGTAATGCATTACTTGGCAGTTCACACATCATAATGAGCTTTAATTCATCCTTACCACGGATTAAACCGTTATCAGCTAATAATGACACTACCTGTTTAGCTTCTGTAATGGTTCTTATAAAGGGCACCATTACTTGAACATTTTTTAAACCCATTTCACCGCGTACTTTTTTTATTGCGTGACACTCTAGTTCAAAGCAGGGTTTGAATTCTTCATCAATATATCGTGCTGCTCCTCGGAAGCCTAACATCGGGTTTTCTTCTGTAGGTTCGTATCTGTCTCCACCAATTAGGTTTGCATATTCATTTGATTTGAAATCTGATAGTCGCACAATAACGGGTTTTGGATAAAAAGCCGCTGCAATTGTGCTTATGCCTTCAGCCAGTTTGTCTATATAGAATGATACAGGGTCTTTATAGCCGGCCATATGCTCATCAATGAGCTCTTGTACAGACGGGTTCTGTTGATCATATTCCAATAAGGCCCTAGGGTGCACGCCAATCATTCGGTTAATAATAAACTCTAGTCGGGCAAGGCCAACACCATCATTTGGAATTCCAGCGAAGGTAAATGCCCGATCCGGATTACCAACATTCATCTTTAGTTTTATAGGAATTTTTGGGAGTTTTCCAAGGCGAATTTCTCGTTCTTCATATTCTAAAATGCCTTCATATACAAAGCCTTCATCTCCTTCCGCACATGAAACAGTAACTTCTGTTCCACTTGAGATGTCCTCAGTTGCATAGCCGCACCCAACTACTGCAGGTATCCCTAGTTCGCGAGCGATAATAGCTGCATGACATGTGCGTCCTCCACGGTTAGTGATAATTCCTGATGCACGCTTCATGACTGGCTCCCAATCCGGATCAGTCATATCAGCTACTAGGACATCACCGGGTTGTATGAGATTCATTTCCCCAATATTTTTTACTACTTTTGCGATCCCGGTGCCGATACGTTGTCCTATGCTGCGTCCTTTGGTTATCACCTTTGAACGTTCTTTAAGGGAATATCGAACCATTACCTGAGTAGCACGACTCTGCACAGTCTCAGGTCTTGCTTGTAAAATATAGAGATGGCCGTCAAGACCGTCCTTACCCCATTCTATATCCATTGGCCTATCGTAGTGATTTTCAATGAGTACAGCCTGTTTTCCCAGAGTTTCTATATCTTCATCTGTTAGTGAGAATTGTTTTTGATCCGTCGCTGGTACTTTAATTGTTGTAACACGGTCTTCAGATCTATCCGCATAAATCATTTTAATAGCTTTTGTTCCTAGGTTTCGTCGAATAATTGCTTTATGTTTAGAGGCGAGGCTAGGTTTATGTACATAAAATTCATCTGGGTTGACAGCGCCTTGAACAACAGTTTCTCCAAGACCATAGCTGGAAGTAATAAAAACTACATCTCGAAAACCAGATTCTGTATCAAGAGTGAACATGACGCCTGATGAAGCGAGATCACTACGAACCATTCTTTGAATGCCAACTGAAAGAGATACTTCGCGATGATCAAATTTTTGATGTTCTCTATAAGCAATTGCACGATCGTTGAAAAGCGAAGCATAGACCTCATGTATTGCTGAAATCACATTATCTATGCCCCTTACATTTAGAAGCGTTTCCTGCTGGCCAGCAAACGATGCATCAGGAAGGTCTTCTGCTGTTGCTGAAGACCGAACAGCTACGGTTATTTCTTGCCCATTTTTTAGGTTGTTCCATTCATTTTCCACAGCTTTTATTAGGTGATCTGGCAATGGAGTTTCCATGATCATTTTTCTAATCTCAGAGCCAATTCGATTAAGGGAAGGTACATCTGAAACATCTAGGTTATCTAACAGAGAGTAAATGTTTTTGTCTAGGTCATCTTGTTTTAAGAAATCAGAAAAAGCTTTTGCTGTGGTGGCAAATCCATCAGGCACTCTAATGCCAAGTTGATCAAGATTGTTAAGTAGTTCTCCAAGAGAAGCGTTTTTGCCCCCTACATGTTCAATATCTTGTTTTTGGATATCTGTCAGCTTAACGACGTACTTTTCCAAGCTATACTCCTCTTGGCTATAGTTATGTATATGGAGTTCTAATGTTAGAACGAACGGTATTCTTCATTTCTGATCAAACTGGTGTAACTGCCGAGACTCTTGGTCACAGTCTGCTGACCCAGTTTGATGGTGTTAAGTTTAACAGTATGACTGTGCCATTTGTTGATAGTGTTGAAAAGGCAAAAGAGGTATCTAAACGTATAGATAAAGAAATGGATAAAACAGGGATACGACCCATTGTATTTACTAGTTTTGTTCAGGATCAAGTGCGAGCGCCATTATTTGATTCAAAGGGTTTAGTACTAGATTTTTTTGAGGCATTTCTTAGTCCTCTTGAGAGCGAACTAAAAATACAATCTTCCCACACACAGGGAAAAGCACATGGCATGGTTGATGTGCTGACCTATGATGCACGAATAGAGGCAACTAATTTTGCAATGGATGCTGATGATGGGCATAGCGTCCATCATTATGATAAAGCTGATGTGATATTAACGGGTGTGTCTAGGTCTGGAAAGACACCTACCTGCCTATATTTAGCGCTTCAGTATGGTATTTTTGCTGCAAATTACCCTCTTACTGAAGATGATCTTGAATCGGGGAGATTGCCTCGGATTCTTGTTCCATACCGCAATAAGTTATATGGGCTTACAATTTCGCCCGACCGACTTCGACAGATAAGGCTTGAGAGACGCTCGATTGGTAGATATGCCTCTGCTCAACAAGTTAGTTTTGAGCTGCGATCCGCAGAAAGCTTATATAAAAAAATTGGTTTATCTTTTATTGATACAACTCATTGTTCAATTGAAGAAATTGCAAGTAGGATTCTAAATGAAACTTCCTTAGAGCGAAGAGTGAGTCGATAATTCATTATGTTTTTTATTTTTTGATTTATCTGAGAAAATAGAATAATGAGCCAGAACGCTACGATTACAGATAGTCTCATTGTGCCAGAGTGCATCTATCGTCCAGGCACATTTACTGGCTTGATGACATTGTATGAGAGTAACTATGTAAAACTTCTTCAATTAATAGAAGGTTTTCAAACTTTTGTGGAAAAAGCTCCTGAAATAACTATTTCACAGACAGATTTAGATTGTGATTTGCAGTTAGAAATAAAACTTAAAGAAAAATACACAACCACTCTTAACATTACCTATTTGTTGTATTTAGATGATGATGTAGGAGTCAATGCAGCAGTATTAGATCCTGATTTAACAATTCGTGTTTATCATGATGCGAAATTGATCGAAGTTTTGCATGGACTGGAAGAACATCGACATCAAAAGCTATGTGAGTTTCATAAAACTCATTCCTGTGAGCTCGATACTCGTTGGAAAAATAATATGATGCTAAACAAATGGCTGGACTATCTTCTCGAAGTTGGTCATGGGTTTTCTATTTAGTCAGAGCTTTGATATAGAGCGGTATAGTGAGCGTGGGTTAAGTATTGCTGGTAATGGTATGAAAATATGGAAATGACGTGGATGATATTAGCTCTACTGGCTATTATGGCCATCTTGCTTCTGATGCTAGTTAAACGTCAGGGTGAATTTAACCATTTAAATTCTAATGATGCTATTCGCGCTGAGCTTCAAGGACATAGAAAGGAAATAAGTGAGAGCGGGAGTCAGCTTCGGCAGGAGTTAACAAATACTGTTCTTAATACGGTTGGTGAACTTGGAAAAGGACAGGCTAAGCATCTAGAGGGTGTTGAAAGCCGCGTTAAAACCCTTGCTATATCAACTGAAGAAAGACTAGACAAGCTGCGTGATACTGTCGATAAGCAGTTAGATGCTTTACGTAAAGATAATAAAAAAGAATTAAGTGAAATGCGTAAGACGGTGGATGAACGACTTCAGTCCACTTTGGAGAAGAGACTAAGTGAATCATTTAAATTGGTTCAGACTCAATTAAAAGATGTGCATGAAGGTTTGGGAGAAATGCAGGCGTTAGCAACTGGAGTTGGTGATCTTAGTCGTGTGCTTACAAATGTAAAATTGCGGGGTACATGGGGTGAATACCAGGTAGAGGCGTTACTTGAACAAATATTCACGCCGGAACAATATCAGGCTAATGTTGAAATTAAAGCGGGTTCCGGAAAGCGAGTAGAGTTTGCAATAAAGATGCCCGGAGAATCTGGTAATCATGAAAAACCACTATGGCTCCCTATAGATTCAAAGTTTCCGATAGAAGACTATGAAAGACTAATGAAGGCCTCAGAGGAGGCTGATGATATGAGAGTACAAGAAGCATCCAAAGCATTGAGAAAGGCCTTTATTGTTTCAGCAAAAGATATTAAAGAAAAATACATTTATCCTCCTAATACCACAGACTTTGCAATAATGTTTTTGCCTACTGAAGGTTTATATGCAGAGGCCATTCGGCAACCTGGGTTACAACAAGAACTATTAAATAAATACCATATTGTCCCTGCCGGTCCTACAATTTTTTCAGCATTACTTAGTAGCTTGAATATGGGTTTTAGAACTCTTGCGATTCAGAAACGTTCAAGCGAGGTATGGCAGACCCTCGCTGCCGTTAAAACAGAGTTTGGTAAGTTTGGTGATATTCTTACTAGGGTCAGAACACAGTTGGAAACAGCATCTCGCACGATTGATGAAAAGGTTTTAGTCAGAACTAGGGTAATGCAAAGAAAGTTAAAAGATGTGGAGGAATTACCTGAAGCTAGATCTGCAGAGATTTTGCCACTGCCAGCCTCCGAACGGATGGAAGACCTAGAAGACTAAAAGATAGATGACGATTTTGTAAGTTAGTGTTTGCGAATAACCTGAAACACCTAGATTTAATGGATTAAGGCAGTTTCAGAACCGATAATAGATGCTCCAGATGATGAAGATAGGGTAGCTATGTCCACTACAACTTGTGTTGCCTGTTTTAATAAAACATCTGTAGGTTCACTAGCATCTAGTTCTTCCATACTACCAATAGGATTAAGTCCTAGCGCAACACGACGTTCATTCTCTCGAGCAAGTTGTTGGGCCTGAATATCTTCACGCTCTGCTGTACGCACATCTATGTTTAAAGATACTTCATCCTGATTACGAAAAAACCCTGCCGCTTCAATATTATTAACGAGATGATTGTAGTCGGGGTCTTCCGTCGCACGTTCTGTATGCCTGGTTTGTAAAAGTTGCAAGTATGGGTCCAGGTCTAAATCTGTCATAAATGAGGTTTGTTGGATTCTATCCCATGGCAATGCAGAATCCCTGGTGCTTTCCCCAACAATAGAGGCATCAACCATAGATGGAAGTGAAATATCTGGCATTACCCCACGGTGCTGGGTGCTCTCGCCTGTAATACGATAGTACTTACCTATAGTAAGTGTAAGCTGTCCATAGCCTGATCCTCGCATAAACCGATCTAGATCAAAGAGGTTCTGAACTGAACCTTTTCCAAATGTCTGTTGTCCAACAATAACGCCCCGTTTGTAGTCTTGTATTGCTGCTGCAAAAATTTCCGAAGCACTAGCGCTATAACGATCAACTAGGACAGCTAATGGTCCGTCATATACTGAATCTGGGTTCGGATCATCAAGAACTTGGATGTTTCCACGTGTTTCCCGCAGTTGAACCACAGGGCCCTGGTCAATAAATAGTCCACTAAGTTCTGTAGCCTCAGACAAATGACCGCCACCATTTTGTCTTAGATCGACTACTAACCCATCGATCCCTTCTTCTTCACTTAGTTCTTGTATTAGGCGTGCAACATCTCGCGTAGTGCTGGTGTAATTCTCATCACCACGGGAGCGCGCTGCATAGTCTTGGTAGAAGCTGGGCACATTAATAACACCAATTCTATAATTAGCATCTCCCTTTGGCACTTCTATAATGCTGCTTTTTGCAGCCTGTTCCTCAAGTTTTACCTGATCTCTAACCAGATAAAGTGCACGTTCAGGAGTACCTGGTGCTGCTCCTGCATCGAGTACTTGCAAATGAACAACTGTGCCACCTGGTCCCCTGATGAGTTGAACAACCTCGTCTAAGCGCCACCCGATTACATCTACGAGATCACCATTTTCACCTTGACCTACCGCCGTTATTCGATCTGCCGGTTTTAGTTGGCCATCAATGTATGCAGGGCCACCAGGAATTATATTGGTCACTGTGACATAGTCATCCTCAAGCTGCAGTGATGCTCCAATACCATCATAAGAGAGACTCATTTGGATGCGGTATTCCTCACTATTGCGTGGAGATAAATAGCTAGAGTGAGGATCAACAGTGTGAGCTAACGAGTTCATGAATGTTTCAAAAACATCATCAGATGTAACCTGGGTTACACGTCTTAAAAGTCGTTCATATCTTTGCTTTAATAATTCAGAAGTTTCTTCCCAAGGTTTTTCTGTAAGAGTTA
>CEQN01212153.1_pt1 | contig 10313 bp, 5 predicted proteins | sample 427011 | NCBI WGS metagenome assembly CEQN01 (sample SAMEA2621277, study PRJEB7988) | marine metagenome | biome: marine biome (ENVO:00000447); feature: deep chlorophyll maximum layer (ENVO:xxxxxxxx); material: "saline water (ENVO:00002010), including plankton (ENVO:xxxxxxxx)" | depth 120 m
GATGGACAATGTGATTGTGATGGTAATATTTTAGATTGTGAAGGGACCTGTGGTGGAGATATATTAGAAGATTGCAATGGTGTTTGTAATGGAGATTCAATTATAGATGAGTGCGGAATATGTAATGGAGATAATTCAACTTGTCTAGGATGCGATGGTATAATCAATAGTGGTTTAGAATTTGATGAATGTGGTATCTGCGATGGAGAAGGAATTGATGATTGGGCATGCGACTGCAGTGGTAGTATTTTAGATTGTTCAGGAGTTTGTGGTGGAAACTCACAATTCGATGAATGTGGAACTTGTAATGATAATCCAAATGATGATTGCACTGATTGTGAATTAGAATGGTCCGAAGTTTGGATTGATAATTTTGACCAAACAATTAATATTCAAGATAACTGGAATTTTGAGGTTTGGAATCCATATACAGTTAATAATGAGCTTCAAGCATACACTGCTAGTACTAGTAATGCTTATGTTGAAAATGGAAACCTTGTAATCAAAGCACTTAGAGAAAATATTGATTTAAATAATGATGGAACTCCTGATACAGAGTACTCATCTGCAAGATTAACAACTCAAAACAAAAGATTTTACATTTACGAAAATGTCTGTGGAGATTGCGATAAGGGTAAAATTAAAGTTGAAGTTAGGGCAAAGCTTCCAACTGGTGTTGGAACATGGCCTGCTATATGGATGATGCCAAATAATTCCGAATATGGAGGCTGGCCAAATTCAGGAGAAATTGATATAATGGAGCACGTAGGATATGATCCTAACGTAATACATTCAAGTGTTCATAATGCTACAAATTCTGGCAGTCTTGGAGGAACAAACCAAACATCTTATCAAATAGCATCTGATGTAGGAAATAATTATCATACTTATGGATTAATTTGGTCAGATGAAAAAATAATTACTTTTATTGATAACGAAGAAAATATTGTTCTTGAATATAATAGACCAGAACAATCAAACTATGAGTTATGGCCCTATGACAAGGAATTCTTTATAATATTAAATCTAGCAATTGGTGGTACTTGGGGAGGTTTAAACGGTATTGACAATGATGCTTTCCCACAGCATATGTATATTGACTATGTAAAAGTTTCTGAACTACGGTGCTTAGAAAATTAATTTTTAGGTAACTTAGAAAATGGGATAGAAAACATAACAGGTCGATGATCGGACATTAAAATCTCATAAACTTCAAAACCACCTATATAATCTTCAATCATAACAGTTTTAACTTCAACATCTAAATTATCTTCAATAAAAGAAGTAGTTGTCATTATATGATCAAGAAAACTTACATAAGGTTCTTTAGGGTATGTTGCATTTCTAATATCATCATCAATTCTATCTGTTAAAAAATAAAATTTATCACCATTTAAAAATGGATTAAAGCAATGTTCATCTGGCTCATCATTTAAATCATCATTCCAATCTCCAAGTACAATAAAATTTGAATAACCTGTTTCTGATATTTCATTATCTAAATAATCAAATAGCATTTGTGATGCTTTTTGTCTTCTTTTCAAGCCTGAATCGCAACATTTCATATGAAGATTAACTAAAGAAATTGGAATATCTAAATTATCATATTCAAGCATTAGGTCTAATCTTAGTGGTGGTCTTCCGGCAAAATTATAATCATTATCTGAAAAAGGCTCTTTATCTCTAATAAAAGAAAAAATTTCTTTTTTATATATGTATGCTTGATCAAAAAACGAGGAATTTTTAGATATTACATAGTCATACTCTGGTAAAGTTCTCATTAATTTTTCAAACCAAGCTGCTTTTTTAATCTCTTGAAAGGCAATAATATCAATATCTAAATCTGTTATCACTTCTGACATAGCTTTAATTGTTGAATCTCCAGCAGCGGGGAAAAATTCACAATTCCAGCTCATTACTTCCAAATTAGCTTCTTTTCCATAAGATGGTATATTCCACTGATTATAATCTGCTTTTTTTTGGTTTATATTTGTAAACTGATTAATACTTTTTTCATTTACATCTAAAGGAGCATATAAATCTTTTTTAGCCCTTTTATTATAGGATTTAATTTTATCTAATTCAGAAAAATCAAAATCAAAATCGTCATCTAAAAGAGTTTGACCTACTTTACCATCAACCATTGATTTATATCCCTGAAATATATTTGTTTTTGAATCAAAAAGCATTTCAAAGTGGCCAAAACCAGTTCCATTTCCATAATTCTGAAAAATATAAACATGACTATAAGGATCATACCATGGTAAGTTATACCCTTTTGAAACTCCTCCTGAAATAATAATATCAATATCTTCAGCGAATCTACCTAAGCCAAGCGCATTAAAATCTGTATCATAAGGATCAATAAGATTTTGATTCACTTTTTGATCTAGCTCAGCATACTCTTCTTCCCTATCCCAAGGAATTCCTGAACTCGTTAAAACTATAATTGAATCAACATTTTTATTTTTTAAAAATGATACCCATTTCTCTAATGATTTTATAGAATTTTCAAATTCAATACCTTTTATATTAACTGAAGAGGTTAAGTCTGGAATTGCAGTATTAATAATTCCTAAAATTCCTACTTTAATACCATCAATATCTTTGATTATATAAGGTTTTATGTTATCTGAGTCAAGATTGCATTTATTACATTTGATATTAGAAATTATGAAAGGAAAATTAGCTTCATTAGCAAGTCGATTTAAATTTTCAGAACCTAAAATAAAATCATTTGCTCCTGGAACCAAAGCAGTATAACCAGCTCTATTCATCCATGAAATTACTTGTGAACCTCCATCAACCATTCCAAAGGGATGTCCCTGAAAAAAATTACCTGCATCAAAAACAAATATTTCTGAATCAGATATTTCTCGAGATTCATTTATATATTTTATAAGTCCTGCTCCACCTAGAATATCAGGTGGAAAACTAGGATTCATAAACCATGCTTTTTGGGGAGCTATATTACCATGTAAATCATTTGTTGTAATAATTCCTATACTTTTAGAAAACAATGAAGCTACAATAAATAAAGTAATAACTAATAATTTAAAATGCATTAGAAAGTATATGAAACTGTTGATATTAGGGACCAATTAGACTCATGAACTGTATCAAAATCAGGCCTAATATCTCCCTGAACAGGAAATAAATCATGATATTTATATTTTTGATACGAATAAGATGCCCCTAAATCAAATACTAATTTTTTAAACTCTCTAGATGTACCAAAAGATAGTGTGGTAACTGGAGATAATATTTGAAGCGAGGGTTCTTTATAAGAAATTCCCATTCTAAATACTTTATTATATTTAGAAAATTCAATACCTAAATTTATGTTATGGAAATCTTGAAAATATGAATCAGTTGAAATTATTGATACATTATCTATTTCTTCAAAATCTTGGATTGAATAGATTGAAGCAGACTCATTAAACTGATTTTTAATAAACTCAAGCGTAAAAAGTCGTGAATTAGATTTTGATCCTTCCTTATGGTTAAATCCAATTTTTATTTTTTTTGGTTTTTGAATATTAAATCCATTTGAATGGTCTAACGTAAAGGTATTCTGAATTTCATAAATATCTTCTGCATTACTTGGGTCAATAATAGATTCATTCCCATTATTTTCAATAACTGGCAATATATATATGGGCAATCCAGAATAGCTACTAGAATAAAAATAATTATTATCGCTAGTTATTTCTGCACCATGTTCATAACCTAAAGAAAGCTCAAAACTTGACTTCTTTAAAATAGCTGAAATTGAAAAGAAAGAATCACCTAAATAATCAGAATCAATACTTTCATTATAAGTAGGGGATAAATTTTCAGATGATTCTCCAATTTGAATTACTCTCATATTATAGGTTCGTTTTCCATCGTGTAAAAAGTTAACTCCAAAACCCAAGCTTATATTATCCATAAAGGTATTGTTAATGCCTGTAGCGAACCCAAATGAGGTTAAATCTATTTGCCCACTATGTTCTAAAATATGATAGCCAACAATAGGATCTCTAATGCCTATAATACCATCATCATAAGAAGCACTTCCACGAATTTCTTCTTCATAATGGTAATCTAGCGAACTCCAAGGGCCATGAGATAATGCAAATCCAAATTTTATAAATAATATCTCTATACTTCCAAGAATTCCAAATTGGTTGTACAAGTCAAAGTTATTATTTAAAACATAATCTCCTTCAGTTAGAAAGTCTCCAAAATAATCTTGTAGATTTAAAGATCTTCTTTCTGCAACAGAAAAACCAGACAAACTAAAATCTAATTGCATTTTTTCATCAATAAAAGCAAGCTTCGCAGGATTCCTTAATGCTAAAGCAGAGTTATTCGTATTCATGAAGTGAGTCTGACCTAAACCAAATGATCGAGCAGACTGAAATCCAATTTCGTTTCCAATAATTGAATTAAAGTAAGATTGCCCTATTAGCAAATTCAAAGATAAAATTAATATAGCTGAAATTTTATAAAACATAATCTAATTGCACCCTAAAATCAAAGCCTTCATAATTACTAGTAGGATTTTGAATTAAATCAGAATTACTTGTCTGACCTCCAACAATTGTAGTTGATGTAAATTGTTTAGTATTTGAAGCTTTTAAATTTAATGTTAAGTTATTTGAAACTATCATTCTACACGCTACCCAACTATGAAAAGCTCCTGACTCTTCATTGAATACTCTAAAATCACTGTCCTCAATATACCATAAAAAACCATCTACATACAAACCTCCAAATTTTAATTTAAAATCTGGACTAAAGTTGTGTGTAAAGGTAAATCCGATTGATTCATCAGGAGAGCCTACATCACCAATCATCGTATCTCCCATCATAACATTATCAGTTAATCTAGGTCTAGGAGAAAAAGTTGTATGGCCATTAGAATATAGTAATTCGATATTATTAAAACTTGACAATCTTAATTGAGCTGTCAAACGAGTTTCTCTAGAATAATATGGGCTTGGATGAAAAATATTAAAATCACCCCTTGCTTGCCACTTTTGCCTTAGTTTAAATCTCCAATTAAAAACAGGTCGCCAATTAAATGTAGAAACAATTCTGTAGTACTTAGAATTGTCAGCTTTTCTATTCCAGAAATCCCAATTTAATGTTGCTACTAGAGAGCGACTAACTTGGTACCTTGATGCAATATATAAACCTTCTTCAGCTTGAGGCTGTGGGTTTGCAGAATAAAGAAAACCAAATGCTGGATCCTCAAGCCAATAAGTATCTTCAAAAATTGTAGTTTTAAATCTTTGATAATTTGAAAAGGAACGCTGATAAGGATTATCATAATTCAAATCATAATTCCTATACAATAACAGTAAATTGAAATTGTCAAATTGCATGTATGAGTTAAGGACAAATGCACTTGGCCCTTTGCCTAATTTTAAATTCTGATTATCAGATATTTCTCCATACTCACCTTGAAATGCAATATTTTTATAAACTTTAGAAAAATCAAAACCTATGACTCTTCTATATGATAAAGCGTCTTCCCAAATTGGAGAATCTCCCTCTGAAGAATACATCGCATCAATTTCAGGGTCAGCTGAATTAGTCATATATATACCATAATAACAATCGCCTGAATAGTTATCACAATCATCAATGTCAGCACCGGGATTCAAATCATCATCTCCTCCCAATATAGTTTCAATAATTTTATCTCGACTTGCATCTAAGACACGATCATATAAGCTTTCATAAATTGTAAATCCTATTGTTGTTGATACATTTGGAGAAAATCTTAGATTTCCTCCCCAAGTCAATTCTTCAACAGAACCAATAAGCGAATGATTTAATTTACTTTCATCATATTCATCATTATTATTTGAATCTATAAAATCTTCTCCTAAATCCCATTGATTATTACTATTCATATCAATAAATGACTCAGAAGGGCCATTGATACCCCAATCTAATCTTGGCTGCATTGTTATCATAGAACAAAAACTTCCATCTTGATTGACAATCGCATCCCTTGGATGCTTGGAAGCAAATAAAGTTAACCGTAAATTTGAATAATCAGAAGTAAATGGGTTATCAAATGTCATCTGTGTTGCAAGTCCTTTCATTAAGTACTGACTAGACCTCGATACATCAGCAGAAACCCCATCTGATCGTTTAGTAAATCCATACCCAGTTCTTCTAGGAGAAAAAAAATCAGTTGTTTCTAAAATAACACCCTGTCCGAATGCAACATTAAAATTACCTACCACAACTTTATCAATAGATAACCAAGAATTATTATTTCCTAATATATCTTCATAAGAAATAGAAAATTTATCAGTATAAATCTGTCCTGATTCTCCCATATTTTGATGATACAATAACCCAAGTTTTAAATTATTACCTACATTTACATTTAGACGATGTAAAGTTTCAGGGTCACTAGTACTAATTAGAACCTCCGAATTACCTTCTTCATCTGGGTTACTTGTTATTGGCAATGTTTTAAATAATGAAGAATAGCGAAAATTAATACCACTATTAACTTGAGGTTCATATTTTATAAAATCTAACATATTTTTGTAGCCATAATAACTTAAACCAGGAGAATTTTTAAGCTCAAATGTTCCCTTAATCACGCCTCTTTCTTTTTGCTTCATAACACCCACAGCATCAATGGGAGATATATTTGGTAGTGAATAAATTTCATCATAACTCATTGAATTAATATCCTTAGGAGCAAAGAAGCGATCTAGCCAAATATCTGATAAACTTTCTTGATTACCATCAGAAGAAAACCACCACTCTAATTTATAAGATGACATTTTTTGATTTTTAATGAATTCAGATAAATCATTTTCCTGAACTGAAAAAAATTTCTTAAGAATTCTAATATCTTCTGAATTAACTTCTTCTATTTCAAGTAACTGATAAATATTATCAATTCCATTTGAGTAATCTATATAATTAAATATTGCGCTCATTTTTATATCACTAAGTGGTATTTCATTCATATTCTTAGCTTCAGGATTGTTAATATTAACTTTTGCTAAGCAAAACGAAATAATTAAAAGATACTTTATGTAAGTCACCTAATTGTAACCTCAAAATTATGAGTTTCACCCATTACATGATGAGTTAAAATCGAATAACCTAAAACAAATCTACTAAGCATATTATACTCAAAACCTAAACCTAGACGATTTGGATTTGATTGAACTCCTGATATAATTGTAATAGCATTACTTAACTTATACTGCATACCTAATTTAACTTGACGGTCATTTCTACCAAGCAGACGACTAGTAGACAAACTAGTTTCTATTTTTTTAGATGGATTAAAACCAATAGTTAATGAAAGTGAACGTGGCAGATGCTGGCCATTAATCATAGGTGAATTTATATTAGTTATATAACCTCCAACCCAATACCTTTCTCTTAGCCCTCCAATAATACCAAAATCTAAACCAATTGAAGAAGCATTAAGTGATGCGAATCCATTCTGCCCATCTCCTGAAGTTCCTGCAGAAGGTGCTTGATTCCATGATAAAAAATTTATTCTAAAGCCAACTGAGGAGCATGAATTTCTATCTTTTTGAATAAATGTACCCGTGCTAATAGATAAAACACTTTCTGATGACAATTCAATTCCATTATTCTTTGTTGAAAGAGACTCATATGATAGACCTAACTGCCCTATTACTGGAAAATCATAAATGAATCCTACATATTGGTAAGGAAACTCTGAATGATTAAATAAATTTGATTGACCAAAATTAAAACTATTTTCATTAAGACCAGCTAATGATGCTGGATTCTGATACAAACCATTGCTACCAGATATATTTGCCGGCATAGTTCCTGCCATTGCAGAACTCTTAACTCCAACATATGAATAATCACTGAAAACCTGACATAGTGAAATAGATAAAATTGAAAAAATAATTACAGAAAATCTAATCATGGTTTAACACCTATTACGATAGGCGCCATATCAGTTGAAGTAACACCTGTTTGAAAATTCATTGCTTCTATATGCATCATGTAAGTACCAGGAGATAAAATCTGTCCCAAATGATCTCTTCCATCCCAATCTGACTGATCTTCTTGCATAAATACTGTTCCAGAATCACTAAAATAATTATCAATTAGTGTCGTTATAAATCTCCCTGAAAGATCAAACACTCTAACAATAACTCTAGAATTACTTGGAAAAGAATAGTCAAAATCAATTCGCTCACCTAAGGTAGGGATTAATACATACGGAGCAACATTTATACTAGCTTTTATAATATTTGAATCTGACTGAAAATTTCCAGCTGTATTAAGCTGATCAAAATATGTAAGTGTACCATTAATGTTAACACCTCCATAACCTTCATCTGAAGCATCTAATTGAAATGATCCATTGTAAGCACCAAGTAAACCATTTACTATAACATAATATTGCGTTGGATTGTAAGGGTTAATATAATGACTTATATCTGGATGGTAGCCATTTTCAGGATCCGCAGGATCCCAATCCCATATAGTAACATCTAGCTGCTTACTTCCTTGAGGATCTTGAATTGTAATCACTCGAGGACCATTTGATGCAGTGATATCAGCATAATCAACAATCAATCCTAATGTAGTAATCATACCTCCATCAAAATCATTATTGTTTTGCTGAGTACTATATTGCGAATAAATTTCATCAATTGTAAAATCAACACAGGCTTCTAAGGGATTTTCATTATCAGCTATATCTAAATTAAGGCATCCACAATCGTATACTGCGCCGGGGCCATCACAAACTCCACAAATATCAAACTCTGCACTACCTTCACAAGCTCCTGAGCAATCTTCAACCGCCGTTCCATTACATACATTGGCACAATCAGCTACTGAACCCTGGGCGTCACTACAATCACAACCATCATTTGCTGACCAACACGACCCATCATCAGAGGTGGCAGCTGAATTATAATTACATGCATCTAAATCTGTACATCCATAAACAATCTCAGGTGATAAAATAACATTCCAGGTACTTAATAAGTTTTCACTTGTTTCATTATGTCCTGTTATACCATTACCTCCACTAGATATTTCTTCTCCCTCAGAATTAACATCTAATCTAACATAGGTTGAATCTTGACCATGAGAGTAATATGGACTTTGATTTTGTTCTGAAGTATCCGCAAGATAAGAACCAATACCTGTCTTATCAATTGCTTCATTTGTATTTCCCCATATAAAATAATCAACATCTTCAACTAATTCACTTGAACCATCCCACTTAAATAAAATTAACATTTCTGCATCATCACCAAGCATATTTTGATTAACAAACGCTGGACCAAGAGATATTGTTGTCTCTCCATCAATAGCATTTAGCATATCTTCAAATAAATTTAAATCTGAGCTATAACCATAATAATTAGAAAAAGTTTGAGCATCATGAAGACCAAGAATTAATGTATCATTAGCATTAATTGAATAATTATTAGGAAATCTTGCAACGAAATCAGCAAAATTACCACTCCAATAATCAAATCCTTGAGTAATATTGAAATAATAATCTCCAGTGCTTGATTTTGTAGCATCAGATATATAATAATCAGATAGGTCTACAGACTCACTCGTAGGATTATATATTGAAATAAATTCAGCTTCAGTAGGTTGAATTGTTATCCTGCTGAACACTAAATGATCAGCATTAGCGGTTAAAATACTTAGTGTAAAAATAAATTTAATATATCTAATAAAAGTCAATTTTAAGAAAGAATTAATTGAACTATTGTTACAATATCAAGCACATCTACACTACCGTCCCCATTTAAATCAGCTGCGCAATTCTGACTATCTGTTAAACTAGCCCCTTCAATAATTGAACTAACAATTATAACAATATCTAACACATCTGTATTTGAGTCATCATTAACATCACCACTAGCATCACATGAAGACTCATAACATGAAAAGTCATTCATATTTCGAGGATAGATTTTAAATTCAGAATAGCTATAACTTACTACACCAGTAACGCAATCATAACTATCGCCAGCATTAATTGTAGGAAAAGTACCATCAAAATAATAATCATCAATCATTGTACTTCCAGAAGGGTCTGAAACTGTCCAATTTCCAAATTCATCAACTGAGTCAAACGAAACATCTTGAATGCTTACTAACATACTTTCATATTGTTCGCCAGATAAAGAGCAATCAATACCAAGATCTGAAGCATTAATAAGTAACGGGTCTATATTATTATTAGTAGAATTAATTGAAAAAGATGTCACATCAATTAGTTGAGTTAGGCTGTAGAACTCATTAACAGATGCCGTTAAAGT
>CEQN01043093.1_pt1 | contig 10312 bp, 9 predicted proteins | sample 427011 | NCBI WGS metagenome assembly CEQN01 (sample SAMEA2621277, study PRJEB7988) | marine metagenome | biome: marine biome (ENVO:00000447); feature: deep chlorophyll maximum layer (ENVO:xxxxxxxx); material: "saline water (ENVO:00002010), including plankton (ENVO:xxxxxxxx)" | depth 120 m
TAGCAGCTCTCCAACATAAATCAAGATCATCATGATACGCAAATAAAAAAGGATCAAAATTATCAAGTTTTTCAAGAATGATCTTTGACGTAAAAAGACAAGTGCCTGAGGCATAACCTATTTTTTCAATACCATTATTTTCTTGGATATGTTTTTCTCCCTTACCGCGTGAATAACCAAATCCAAATAATTGAATAAATTGTCCTGAGCTTAAGAGCATGTTATGATCAGTTGTTGCAAGAATTTTTGGTTGGTAGATACCTTCGCCATTTGTTTGGTATGCATTAATTAATTCATGTAACCAGGTGGGAGTTACAACTGTATCTGGATTCAATACAACTACAAATTTTCCTTTCGAGGCTCTAATTCCGACGTTGTTACCTCCACAATAACCAAGATTTTTTTCATTTTCTATTAGTTTAATTTCTGGAAATTTCTCAGTGAATTTTCTATAGGATTTATCAGTTGATGCGTTATCAACTAGAATTATCTCAAAATTTACTATTTCTGTTTTATGAATAGAACTAAGACATTCATCAAGAAATTTTTCTGCATTATAATTTAAGATTACAATACTAATCAAAGGTCCAGTAGATTCATTCAATTCTAAAATTCCTATGATATATCCTTCATATCAAAACTTGGTGGGAAAGTTCTTGATGATTTACTTGAGTTCCATTTACGTTCTTGCGATTTTAATATCCTTTTGACTTTATCCTCATCAAATTCTAGTGTTGAACATATGTCATTTAGTGGAATTGATTTCTCTTGAGCATACAACATTAGATCAATAATGTCATATGTTAAACTAAAGAAAAATTCTTCATCACTAACTTGAAAACTCCATGTATCAGGTGATGCTTTTCTTTGTATTATTTCACTTGGAATGTTAAGAGATTCTGCTAATTGGTAAACCTGAGTTTTGAATAAATTTACCAAAGGTTCTATGTCGACTCCTCCATCACCATATTTTACAAAATAACCTTGTTGAAATTCTGCTTTATTTGTAGTTCCACAGACTAGGAAATTATTTTTTTCAGCATGATAGTATAACCTACTCATGCGTGTCCTATGTTTGATATTCGTAGCTGCAGTCATGGTAAGATAATCATTTAGTGAAATTTTGATCTTGTGAGTTTGATTTTGTGAATCCTGGACTTGCAGATATGGGATACTAAGCCCATCATTGTCAAAATTTTCAGTAAAAATGATTCTATATTTACATAAATTATTAAAATTTGGAAAAAGTTTTTGAACAATTTCCTCTCGAATCAGATATACGGATGCAGAATTTAGAATTGGAGTGATATCATCTATCAAATATTGAATGTCTAAATTTTTGCATAATTTTTCTGCCAATTCTTGACTATCAGGATTTGATTCTTTTTCAGGTAAGATGATTCCTAGAACATTTTCTTTACCTACAGCATTGCATGCAAGTGCAGCTACAACAGCAGAATCAATACCGCCACTAATACCAATAACTATGCCATGATTTCTAGATTTTTCAAAAGTTTGATCATGTATGAAATTCTCTAACGATTTCTTAAGATTCTGAATATCTTTTATTTTTAGAATATCTTTTGTAAAACTCAATTTTATCACAATGAGATTTTTGTTCCTTCACCTAAAAGTAGAACTTTTTCATCATTATCATCATCTAGTGTAATAGATGAATTTGATGCAAGTATACTATTTCTGATTTTCATATTAGAATCAATTAAACAATTTTCCATAATAATGGAGTTTTGTATGTTACAATTTGTTAATTTAGAATTATCACCAATGCTAACATTTGGACCTATTGTACAGTTCTTTCCTATTGTACAGTTCTTTCCTATAATACAAGGACCTAATATTTTTGAATTAGCAGAAATGTTAGAATTATTCCCAATCATAGTATTACCAATAAGTTCAGCATCATTATCTTTTGTTCCGGAAAAATATGATTCCATATTTTTTAAGATTTCACCGTTGGCGTGTATTATATCATCAGGTGTTCCAGTATCCTTCCAATAATCAGTGATCATTTCAAAATTCACAGTGTTATTTTCTTCTAACATCATTTGTAATGCATCAGTTATCTCTAATTCATTTCGCCACGATGGTTTTAATCTAGAAAATATATCAAAAATTTTTGTCGTGAGAAAATAGATTCCTGTTACTGCCAAATTTGTTGGAGGGTTTTTTGGTTTTTCCATAATTTTGATAATTTTATTTTCCTTAACATCTGCAATTCCAAATCTTTCAGGATTAGATACTTCACATAAAAGAACAAGTGCATCATCATTTGAAGATTCAAATTTTTTTGAAATATCTGATATTGATTTCTGTATGATATTGTCTCCTAAGAAAACAAGAAATTGATCATTTCCTACAAAGTTTTTACATAGATTTATGGCATGTGCAATTCCTTTAGGTTCATCTTGTTCAATGTATGAGATATTTACATTAAATTTAGATCCGTCGCCGTAATATTCTCTAACCTTGTTTGATCCTATTCCACCAACGATTATTGCAATATCAGAGATACCACAATCCCTTATTGCTTCAACACAATATTCAGACATGGGTTTATTTGCTATTGGCAAAAGTTGTTTAGGACCAGTATGTGTTAAAGGTCTTAATCTGGTACCATGTCCTCCATGCAAGATTATTCCTTTCATTAATCATAAACCTCATTAAATTAATTAGAACTTTTCCAAGGCGCAGAATCTAATACCGTAGTTGAAAGATTGTTCATTATTTCAGTATCGTTAAGATACCATTGAATTGTTTTTTCTAAGCCTTGATCAAAAGTTAATTCTGTTTTCCAACCTAATTCATTAGAAATTTTCTTCGAGTCCAAACTGTATCTAAAATCATGACCGGGTCGATCCTCAACAAATTGTATCAAATCTTCTGATTTATCCATTATACTAAGTATTTTTTTTACTATAGTAATATTATCAACCTCATTATTTGCTGAAATGTTATAGGATTCTCCTCTTTTTCCATTAAGAAGTGCTAATCTAACTGCTTCACAATGATCATCAACATGAATCCAATCACGAATATTTTTTCCATTTCCATAAATTGGGATTTTTTTATTTTGATATGCTAAGATAATTATTTTTGGTATAAGCTTTTCAGCAAATTGTCTAGGTCCATAATTATTAGTACATCTTGTAACAACAACATCAGAATTATGTGTAACACAATAAGAATTAATTATTAATTCGGCAGAGGCTTTTGTTGCTGCATATGGACTAGATGGATTAAATCTTGATTGTTCAGTAGCAGTTCCTTCAGATAAACTACCAAAAACTTCATCTGTGGACACTTGAACCATACGTTTTTGTTGTTTAGTTACAATGTCTAAAATTGTAAAAGCACCACGTATGTTAGATATTAAAAATGGATTTGCGTCATTAATGCTTCTATCAACATGAGATTGTGCAGCAAAATTAACTACTGCATCACATTTAGAGATATGTTCTTCCATCAATGCTTTATTAGAGATATTACCTTTTACAAATTCATAATTTTCTAAATCTTTTAAATTTTCAAGGTTTTTTTGATTTGAGCCGTCAAGTTCTGCATCTACATTAAGTATTTCTAAATGAGAATTTTCAGATAATAGTTTTTGGATGAAATTGCTTCCAATGAAACCAAGACCTCCAGTTACTAGTAATCTCATATAGGCACAGTTTTTTCAGACCTAATAAAATATTGTATGATTTACTTAGTACCTTTAAATCCAAACTTTTATTGGCAAAAATCTTGAATTTTTCTTATGAATGATAAAGGATTTTTTGTTCAAGAGTTAGAACGACACGAGACAAAAGATGTCTCAGATATGCACATTAACGGTGATTTAACAGTGGTATGGAGAGACTGGGATAATGTAATAAAAGATCACCCTAAGATGGTGTATCTAAATACAGTAAATCCAGGGGAGATTAAAGGTCCACATCTTCATAAGAATAGAACAACATATTTTTCTGGTATACATGGAAGCGTTGTTTTAATCATAAAAGATAGTGATGGAAAATATCATGAAATAGAATGTAACCCTCAAAAACCATCTTTGATATGCGTTCGAAATGGAATTGCCGCTGCAATTGTCAATCCATCGAAAGAAGTTTCAAAAGTACTTGTATTAGCAGATATTGCCTGGAAACCAAATGATAATGAAATGGAAAATATTGAATTTGTAGATTATGATTTTAAGAAATGGAATTAGAATTGAGTTTAGAAAAATAACTCTGGATGATAAATGAACAAATGAGAAAAAATGGTATTTTTACAAAAAATAAAAGACATAGGAATTATTGGAGCAGGAGATCTAATCGGAAGTGCATTAGGAGCAATTTTTTGGTTTTATCTAGCTTCACAAATAGAACCAGAACAGTATGGAGAGATACAATGGTTGATTGGAATTGCAAGTGCTATTAGTTATGTTGCATTATTTGGAAGTCAAAATTCAATAATTGTTTTTGCTGCAAAGAATATTAAAATTCAGTCAACACTTTATTTTATCTCTTTAATTTCAAGTTTAGTTTTATCTACAGCGATAATACTACTCTTTCCATCTTTTTATCAAATTGATATTGGTTTAATTTTATTTGCATATGTTATCAATACACTTGCAATTGGAGATCTCTTAGGACGAAAATTATATTCAGCATATTCAAGATATGTTATTTTTCAAAAAGTTTTAACAGTTTGTCTTGGTATTTCATTCTTACATTTTTTTGGTTATGAAAGTATAATTTTTGCATTAGCAATTTCATATATTTTTTATCTAAAAAGAATTGCTAAAACTTTCAAAGAAATGAAAATAGATTTTTCATTATTAAGACCAAGATTAGGTTTTATAATAAATAATTATTTTTTATTACTAAGTTCAGGTTTTCATGGTCAAATAGATAAAATTCTAATTGCGCCAATTCTAGGATTTACAGTTTTAGGAAATTTCAGTTTAGGTATGCAATTTATTGCAGTAATGTCAATTTTTTCAGGCATGATTTTCAAGTATTTATTAGCTCAAGATGCAAGTAATATTGAAAATAATCGTTTAAAATTTTATAGTGTTATTTGTTCTATAATAATTTCCATATTGGGAATAATATTTTTGCCAATAATTATTGAGATATTATTTCCAAAATTTGTAATTATAATTAGTGCAATACAAATAATGTGTATTCATATAATACCATCATCAATTGCAGTGATTTTTGAATCAAAATTACTTGGACAATTAAATACAAAATATGTGCTTGCAGGTAGATTAACAGGATTAGGAGTAATGATTGTTGGAATGATTATTCTTGGAACAGCATATGATATAATTGGAATTGCAATAAGTTTAGTTTTAAGCTCACTTGCTTTATGTCTAATATTTTTCATTGGTACAAAAAGATTACAAATTTTAAAGAAATGAAATAAGTTATATTTCTAATTCATTTTAATTTTATTTTCAAATTCTACATAATTAATTTTTAAGATTATGATTTTATTTTGAAAATTGTGATTTTTAGAATCAAATATTTTTTCTAAATAAGAATATTTTTCATGATTATTTAGAAGTTCATCAAGGAAAGTAGAGCGATTATTTTCAGTTACAACAATATGTGTAAGTCCAGAATTTTGAGAATTTGATATGTATTCTTCTAATGAATTATAATTTTGTGAAGGAATTTTTTTAATAAAAAATGATATTCTACCATCCTGACCAATAGGTAATGAGTTAGGCCAATTTTGTTCCAAAGTTGCAATTTTTACATAGGAATTTCCAGGATAGTTATTCACACCATTTTCATTTTTAACTAACTCTTTTGTAACTTGTAAAATTTCATTACTATACACATAGTCAGGCTGTTCATAATAAAGTAAAATTATTGATGAAAATATTATAATAGAAATTATTAAAACTAAAATTTTTGGTTTTTGTAATTTTTGTGTTACATCAAATCCATAAGCAGAAAATACACAAAAGATTGGAAATAGTACATAGAGATATCGAGTATCTTGTATTTCTCTACCATAAGCATACATTGCGGGTAAAATCATGAATACACTAAAAATCAGTAAATGTAAAAGATTCATATTTTTTGTTTTAATTAAATTATAAATTCCAAATGGTATAAAAAATATAAAAAAAGGAATTAATATAATTCCTAAAAATTTTAATGTATTACTAAATGAATTTTCAATAAAATTAGTTTTAGATTCAGATGATTTATCTTCTAAAACAGATTCATATTTTGCAGGATTTGTGATCCCACCAAAAACATGACTAGTGAAACCATCTATATCATTTGATTCAAGACGTAGAACACTAATCGGTAATAAAATAAGAATGAAAATAAATATCAATAATGGAAGTTTGAGATACGAAAGATTTTGTTTATGAAATTTTAGAATAAAAATTATACATAATGGAACTAAAAATAAAAGTGATTCATATCTAACAATTGATGATAATGCTAGAAAAACAAATGATAACATGTATAATTTTGTATTTTTTGACATTGAAAACAGCAGGACCATTGTTACAAGAAAAACAAATAGAGATTCGGTTAAACCTAATATTGAATTCTCCATTAGTTTGTAGCTAAAACCAAATAAAGCTGCACCAACTAAAGCATATTTCGATAGAACGAACTTTCTACATAGATAAAAGATAGGTATTATTGTTAATGATGAAATGATGACACTTGAAATTCTTTGTGCGTTGATTAAAGTCATCATATCAGATTGACCAATAATAGAAAAAATTGGAGATAGAAATAGTGGCCAACCGTCATTAGTGGTTTGTATACCAACTGGATATTGATGGGTTTTTGATACTTCAAATGCAAAAGAAAAATAATCTATAGCATCAGTTTTAAAAGGAATTTCAAATGGTAAAAAGTATAATCTGGCAAGTATACTGATAAGTGTTAAAATTAATAGAGATGCTATAATTTTTTGTTCAGAAAAATTTTTTATTGTTTCGGTAATCATTTCTATCTATAATTAATTGGCTGTTTTTGTAATATTTTGATAAACATCTAATGTCTTCTTACTCATAATTTTAGAATTTGACTCATTTTGAACCATATCATAACCAGCTAGACCTAATGAATTACGTTTTTCAATATTAGTTACCAATTCTAGAATTAATTTTGATAATTCTTGAAAATCTTCTTGTGGAAATAACAATCCATTAACATTATTTTTAACAGTATAGGGTATTCCATCTGTATCAGTACTTATGATAGTTTTTTTAAAGGCAAAGCCCTCTAGAGGAACTAACGGGGACAACTCCCATCTAGAAGGAAGTATAAGAAATTCACATTCTTGATATGCAGAAATTACATCGTCTCGAGGCGGGTTACGAATTATTTGGATAGAGTTTTTTATTTCAAGAGTTTTTATTAAATGAAACATTTTTTCTTCATAACCAAAATCAACTCCCATTATGACAAATTTTAGATCTTTTAATGCAATATTATTTTTTAAAATATTAATTGCGTTTAGTAATATATCAATTCCTTTTGAATGACTAAATCTTCCTACAAATAAAATAAAATTTTTTGTTATACCATATTTTTCTTTAAAATTATTTGTTGAAGGAATTAAGGTTTCTAGATTTATTCCATTACTAATTATTTCAATTTTAGATTCATTTGTGAATTTTTTGAAAATATTTTTTTCATATTCATTTGGAACTGTAATTTTAGTTGCTTGATTAATAATAAATCTAACAAGTGGAAATTGTATTTTATAAAGAATTTTTTTTATTATACCACTAGTTTCTAAAAATGGATGAGTTGTTAATCCACCTTGATCAGAAATGACTAATGGTATTCCTTTATGTTTAGAAATTATAGCAGCTACTATTGATTGAAAACTTTTAATTCCTACTGTATGAATGACATCTGGATTATCTTTTAACATTTGAAAATACATTCCAGGATTTACATAAAATAAACTATATCGAAACCAAACATTACTTCGTTTTATAATAAAATTTAAAATTTTTTCTTTTTTTGGTAAATTTTTGTTAAATGTTGTTCCATCATTTGCAAAGTCAAGATTCGTAGTGTATATTGTTACAGTGTGACCTAGTTTTGATATTTCCCTGGCCAAATCAACACATAGGAATAAAATTCCTCCAAATTGTACTGCAGGCAAAGAAGCAGGGCATACCAATGCAATTTTCATAAATTTCTTTTTTTTAGCTTCTTTTTAGAGTATACTACTAAATTTTTTAATGTATATTAGAAAAATATCTCAGATGATAAGAAATAAAATTATGATATCTTACAAATTATAAGAAAATCATTATAATGTATTCTCAAGACTGATGAGCATGAATAAAAAACAATTTTTTTATCATCAAATAATTAAGAGAAATATTTATTCAATCACTGCACCATTCAGAGTTTTACCTGATTTTCTTGTCATAGGTGTTAAAAGATGTGGTACGACCTCACTTTTCCATAATCTTCCAAAACATCCTGCAATTTTAAATTCACATCATGATGGAATTGGATTTTTTAATGATAATTATCAATTGGGTGTTAATTGGTACCGCTCTTTTTTTCCAACAATTTTCTCGAGGAATAAGATAATCAGAAAATATGGAAATTGCAAAACATTCGATGTAACAACTAGATATATTGAAGATAAAACTACGGTGAAGAGAATTAAAGAACTCATACCTGATGTAAAAATAATTGTGATGTTGAGAAATCCAGTTGATCGTGCATATTCACAATTTAACGTTTCAGTTAAAGAAAAAGTTGAAACTAGAAATTTTCATGATGCAATGAATGAAGAGATTGAGGATCTGAAAAATAATAATATCGAGGAAAATTTTGAAATTGCAAAAAATGAATTTGATTATATTAAAAAAGGCATGTATGCATTACAATTAAAACCATGGTTTGATACAATTCCAAAAGATAACATAGGAATTTTTTCAACTGAAGAATTCAAGAATAATAGTCAAGAAACGTACAATGGAATTTTTGAATTTCTTGGCATAAGTAATTTTAGCATTGAAAAAAATGAAATAATGGAAAAAGGAAAATACCAACCAATGAAAGATGATACACGAGATTTACTACTAGATTTTTACAGAATACACAATGAAAAACTATTCAAATTAATTAACAAAAAGTTTGATTGGGAAAATTAGTATATAATTAATTAGTAAATTAGAAGTTTTTATTTATCCCATGAGAAATTATTGCCAATTAATGAAAATAATTCGTTATTGTAAGGTTTAAAGAATTCTAGTAAATCATTTCTTGTAGAAATATTCATTTCAGGATAAATTGCCTTTTTTTCTTTTTTAAATTCAGATAATGTGTGCCTAGGTAGTCCTAAGAAATTAAAAATTCCAGACATTGTTTCGTTAGGTTTTGATGAAAGTTGTTCGGTAGATAAAAAATATAATTGATCTTTAGAAAATGATGTTAACCAATTCTTTAATTGTAGAGAGTATAGACTTTTTATTAGATATGTTCTAGGTTCTGAGAAATTAAGGTTTTTTGTACCTTTATTGATGATTTGTTTTTCAATTTCAATAGTTTTTTCAAATGAAAGATCTTCTTTATTTTCTCTTTTTCCTAATTGATAGTTAGAATATGCACGATCAACAGGATTTCTAAAAATCATAATTATTTTGCAGTTAGGAATTAATTCTGAAATTCTTTTTATTGCATCCTTGTTCCAAAAATAAAATGGTGTGTCTTCACCAGTAAGACAAAAATTAGTTTTTTCCTGAACTAATTCCATCTGTTTTTTGGTAGGGAACATAGACTGATACCACATTGTGCCAAGTTGAAAGTTAGAATCAAAAAATCCTATCTCATCATAGGCTGCAGGTAAAACTGACGGATGATTACAGATGTAATTATACAACGAAGTCGTCCCGCTTCTAACTGTACCTGCAATAATAAAATTTGGAAGTACTCTTGATGAAGCAGTAATTCCAGACCAACCACGTTTAACAAATCTATGGAAAATAGGGCTAATTTTTTTGGGAATCATAATCTAATTCTTAATGTAGAAAAAATTGAAAATCTCATCATAATTGAAATTTTATTTAATGTATTGCGTAGTTCGATTTTCATTATCACTGAAAATTACTCCAACTGTTCTCAATAGAAAAATATTATTAGATTCACAAAAATCAACTAATTTTTTTATGTAAATTGGGAATTTTTCAGGATTTTCACCACTTTTAATAATTTTTGAGAAAAGATCATCATGATCTAGCATTACATACTTTTTTGATGCATCAAGTACTGAGACAATTTCATCGATATTATCA
>CEQN01062862.1_pt1 | contig 10283 bp, 7 predicted proteins | sample 427011 | NCBI WGS metagenome assembly CEQN01 (sample SAMEA2621277, study PRJEB7988) | marine metagenome | biome: marine biome (ENVO:00000447); feature: deep chlorophyll maximum layer (ENVO:xxxxxxxx); material: "saline water (ENVO:00002010), including plankton (ENVO:xxxxxxxx)" | depth 120 m
TCTTTTCAGAAGAAAAATTTATTAAAATCCTTAAGGAATTAGAAGATTTTGGTGTTTTGAAATCAGTTTATGATAATTTGTTTCTGTCAGATCATTTATTGCATGTCTTTTCCAATAATCATGAGGCGATAGTAAGATATCCAGAGTATGGAATATTGGCTATGGCATTCGATATCTCTGATATGAAACACCGGATAGAGTTTGCTACTCGGTTACAACTTTCTAAAAACCTAATGAAGGCTATTGATGATATTAAATATATAGAAAAAATGCCTTCTGAAAAGCCAAGTGAATTATATTATTTGTTGAATAATGTTTCTGAATTAACTCTTGAAATGGCTAAACTATATAAGTCTAAAGAAATTAAAGATCAAATAGATCTTTTCCTAAATAAATTGCAGCATACTAAATTAAAAATTAATGGTGAGGATTTAATAAAAAGAGGAATTTCAGGTCCTTATATCGGAGATATTCTAGAAAAAATCAAATCACTTTTATTGGATGGTGAGGTTGCGAATAACAAGTCAGATCAAATGTTAATTCTAGATAAATTAATCCTTGAAAATAATGAAACTTAATTTCAAGTCATTTTTTCAGGATTCAGTATATCTTTAAGCTCTTTTTCACTGAAATTTGTTTCTTCTAAAGCGATTTCTAATATTGTTTTGTTACGACTTTGAGCTTTGTGAGCTATTTCAGCAGATGCGTCATATCCAATATGGGGCACTAAAGTTGTTACAATTGCGAGACCATTTGTAACCATATTTGGTCCTTTTGAAGTTGCTTTTATTCCCTCAATGCATTGGGTGGTTAAATTTGTCGCTGATGTACTTAGTATATTGATTGATTGTAACAAGTTATAGGCCGCAACAGGCATCATTACATTTATTTCAAAATTACCTGATTGACCAGCGATAGCAATTGTTGAATCATTACCAATCACATGGGCAGCTACTTGACAGACAGATTCTGGAATTACAGGATTTACTTTTCCAGGCATTATAGAACTTCCCGGTTGAACCTCTGGCAATTCTATTTCCCCAAATCCTCCTCGAGGGCCTGATCCCATCCATCTAATGTCATTTGCTATTTTCATTAGACTGATTGCTATTGTCTTTAGATTTCCACTTGCAGATACTATATTATCTAGAGTACTTTGAGACTGAAAATGGTTATCAGTTTCAAAGAATTCGATTCCTAAAGATTTAGATAGTTTTTCGCATATTTTATTGGCGAATTCAGGATGAGTATTTACTCCTGTTCCTACTGCTGTTCCGCCTATGGCTAGTTCAGATAATTCTTCTAGGGCTTTTTCTGAACGACTTATACTGCGGGCTATCTGTCCTGCGTGCCCTAGGAATTCCTGACCTAATCTTACTGGAGTAGCATCTTGCAAATGAGTTCGTCCAGTTTTAACAACGGGCATAAATTCTTCTGATTTATCCATAAGAGATTTTTGTAATTTTTTTAATGAAGGAATAAGGTTGTCATTAATACTTTTTGCTGCTGCTACATGAATGGATGTTGGTATCACATCATTGGAAGATTGTCCTAGGTTAACATGATCATTTGGATGAACTGGAATGCGGGAACCAATTTCACCGCCTAATATTTCGATTGCCTTATTTGATATGACTTCATTAGCATTCATGTTAGTAGATGTACCTGAACCAGTCTGAAATATATCTACAACAAATTGGTCATCTAAAGTACCTTTAGCAACTTCTTCAGCAGATTTTATTATTGCCTCTCCAATTGATGGATCTAACAATTTTAATTCGATATTAGTTTTTGCAGCAGCTAATTTAACATGAGCAATTGATTCGATGAAAGATCTAGAGAACCTTAGTTCACTGATAGGGAAATTCACTACGGCTCTCATAGTGTTCGCTCCATAATAGGCACTAATAGGAACATCAAATTCTCCCATTGAATCAGTTTCTTTTCTATATTCATTATTCTTTGTCAAATTAATCACTCCATTCTTTTGATTTATTACTAATATAGCTTAATCATCATTTTAAGTTTACTATTTTATATCAAGATGAAATTATATTTTCAGCATATTAGTCATGTGATTTATAATCAATTGGATAATTGTTATTAGGAATTAGGAGTTAACAATGCAAGAAATTGATTTTCGAAGCGATACAGTTACGAAGCCGTCTCCAGAAATGTTGGAAGCAATTATTGTTGCAGAATTAGGTGATGATGTTTATGGAGAAGACCCTTCTGTAAATAAGTTAGAAGCTAAGGCCGCAGAAATTACTGGTAAAGAATCTAGTTTATTTGTCTCCAGTGGTACTATGGCAAATTTAATATCTATATTAGCGCATGTTGATCGTGGAGGAGAAATTATTGTTGGAGACAAATCTCACATATTTAAATCTGAAGCAGGTGGGGCATCGGCATTAGGGGGTGTCTCTTATTATGTTGTACCAAATAATCCAAAAGGGTTATTTGATATAAATGACCTAGAAGAATCTTTTAGAGATAGTGCAAATTACCATCATCCTATAACTTCATTAATAACCTTTGAGAATACTCATAATAACTGTGGAGGAATTGCTATATCTCCTGAAGATTTAAATCCTATCATTGACTGGGCTAAATCTCATGATTTACCTACACATATTGATGGAGCCCGGATATTTAATGCTGCTACTAGATTAGATATCCCAGTTCATAAGATGGTGGAAAGGATAGATACATTAACATTCTGTTTGTCTAAAGGATTGTCTTGCCCTGTTGGTTCAGTAATTTGTGGGGACAGTGTTTTTATTGAAAAAGCTAGGAGAATTAGAAAAATGCTTGGTGGAGGGATGAGACAGGCAGGGATCTTAGCATCTGCAGGAATATTTGCCTTAGATAATATGATAGATCGACTTGCAGAAGATCATGATAATGCTATAAAACTGGCTGCCGGATTAAAAACTTTGGAATTTATAGATCTTGATCAAGATCTAGTTGAAACAAATTTAGTTTTTTTTAATGTGAATAACGAGCACAAAGAAAAATTAAATTTGTTTTTAGAGTCTCATGGTATTAAAGGCGGCTCTTTTAATGCTAATCGGTGGAGGTTTGCTACTCACTATGGAATATCATCTGAAGATATTGATTATACAATTGAAATCGTGAATGCGTACGCAGATACAATTTAATTATTTATCAGGTTTGTAAAATTTTTCAGTATTTAATCCGTCTGGCATATTAGTCAAGTTTATAGGTTCATTGGATTTGTGTGGGTTTTTGTACCCTTTACCATACCCTTCTTTTTCCATTAAATTTGTTACAGGATTTCTTAAATGTAATGGGACAGGCTTTATCCCTGATGATCGGATTTCAGATAAAGCTAAATTTATAGCCTCATATGCAGAATTACTTTTTGGAGCTTTTGCCAAGTATATTGTTGCTTCTGCCAAAGGGATACGACCCTCTGGTAACCCTAGTACATGCAATGCCTGTTGGGCAGAAACAGCAATATTTAAAGCCATTGGGTCTGCTAAACCAATATCCTCAGAGGCAGATATTATGATTCTTCGGGCAATAAACATAGGATCTTCACCAGCATCTAACATTCGAGCCAACCAATATATAGCAGCGTTAGGATCAGATAATCTTATAGATTTAATGAATGCTGAAATAGTATCGTAGTGATAATCCCCTTTTTTATCATACCCAATTTTCTTGTTTTGTATGACTTGGTAAACGGTTTCTTTGTCTATTTTTGTTACTTGTCCCACCGTATAAGTTGAATTAAAGGACAATTCCAAAACATTGTACGCCCATCGTGCATCCCCGCTAGACATTTCTGCAATTATCTCTAAAGTTTTTGGTTCTAAGGATATTTCGTTTCTACCTAGGCCTTTTTCGGTATCTGTAATTGCTTTTTCAAGTAATTCTTTTATGTTGGCTGAATCAAGTTGATTTAATTTGAATACTTGAGATCTAGACAACAAGGGAGCGATTACTTCAAAAGAAGGATTTTCTGTCGTGGCTCCAATCAAAGTTATTATTCCGTTTTCTACATATGGTAAAACTACATCTTGTTGAGATTTATTTAAACGGTGAATTTCGTCTATAAACAAAATTGTTCTTTTTTGGTTCATCCCCAAACGATTTTCAGCTTCCTTAATTGCAGCTTTTATTTCGGATACTCCGGATGTTACGGCACTCAACTTTTCTAGGGCCATTTTGGTGGAGTTTGCTATTAGATTAGCTAACGTAGTTTTCCCACTTCCTGGTGGCCCCCACAATATCATTGAAGGTACGTTGCCGTTGTTTAAATTCCGACGCAATATTGAATCTGATCCAATTATTTTTTTTTGACCTATAAAATCTCCGAATGTTTTTGGTCTCATTCTAGCGGCTAACGGTGCTACTTTGAATAATTCTTCTTTAGCATTATGTTCAAACATATCCATTTTGAATTATAAATCCTCAAGAGCATTAGCTAATAAGTCATCTTGTTCAGATGTGATCGTTCTCAGATCTATAATGAACATTTCTTTTTCAATTCTACCGAGTATTGAATCTTTACGGTTTCTCATTTTATCTGCTAATTTGGATGCGTTTTTAGATTTAATTTTTATACCAACCGAATTTAATTGACTGCCAGGTAGGCTCCCACCTCCAATCGTTGATGTCGTGGGAATAATTTCGATTAGATGGTTAAATTGATTTTTAAATTTTTCTGCCCGTTCTTTTAATTTTCCTTCAGGGATAGATATCATTTGCCATATCGGTATTTTTTCTAAAGCTTCATTTTTAATATAATGTAAAAGAGTTGCGTGCAATGCTGCAAGGCTTATTTTATCTATTCGATATGCCCTTGCTAAAGGGTGTTGTGAAATCTTGTCGATATATCGTTTTTTACCTAATATTATTCCTGCTTGAGGTCCCCCTAATAGTTTGTCAGCTGAAAAGAAGCACACGTCAGATCCGTCTGCAATACTTTCTTGGGGCATTGGTTCTTTTGTTAATCCAAATTGACTAGAATCTAATAAACAGCCACTTCCAACGTCATGGAGTAGTGGGATATTGTGATTCAGAGTTATTTGTGAAAGTTCTTTGGTAGATGGAGTTGCTGTGAACCCAATTATTTTAAAATTACTTGCATGTATTGACATGATAGCACCAGTATTTGAGGAAATGGCATTTTCAAAATCTTTTGAATATGTCCTGTTAGTTGTACCAACTTCTTTTAAACTAGCTCCACTCTGTTCCAGTACATCGGGTATTCGAAATCCACCACCTATTTCGACTGATTCTGCACGAGATATAATTATTTCTTTGCCTTTTGCTATTGCAGCAAGCCCCAAAGTTACAGCGGTTGCATTGTTATTTACTATGATTGCCGACTCGGCTCCTGTAAGATCACACAATAAATTCTGGACTTTTGATTGACGAGACCCTCTTTTACCAGTAGACAAATCGATTTCTAAGTTTGTGTATCCACTAGCTGCTCGGATTCCAGCTTGGATAGCGTTATGACTTAAAGGGGCTCTCCCTATATTAGTGTGAAGTATTACTCCTGTTCCATTTAATATGTTTTTGGGCCATTCATCCCAGCGTTCACTTATTGTGGTAGAAATAAACTTAATTATTTCATCGGTATTTATTTCAGAATCTTTTTCAGTGATATCTTTTCGGATTTGATTAAGATGGTTTCTGATTAATTCAGTTATAAGTTCAGAGTTATACATTTTCAGTAATGCTTGAATCTTTTCTGATTCTAATACAGTATTAACACTGGGTATATTTCTGAAATTTTTATTCATAATATTTGCTCCAATTACGCTATTACATTATATCCTTTAATTAATTTATTGTTTGACCTCACTTTTTTGATTCCTGTACAATTACGTGATGATTCAAAATAGGTTGACGATTTAGATGATCACTATTGGTCTTACAGGTGGAATAGCAACTGGGAAATCTCTAGTTTCTCAATTACTGGAAGAGCATGGCGCTTTTGTTATTAATGCGGATTTATTGGCTCACAAATTATATCTTCCTGGAACTACTGGATTTAATGAACTGATAGCTCATTTTGGAGATGCTATATTGAATTTAGATGGAACTATTGATAGAAGTGAGCTTGGCTCTATTGTATTCTCAGATAAATCTGAGATGGGTAATTTGAACTCTATTATGCATCCATTAATATATGAAGAAATAAAACGTCTCATATCTGATTTGCCTGAGAAGATAATTGTAATTGTGGAAGCGGCAGTATTGATAGAAGCGGGATGGCAAGATTTATTTGATCAGATTTGGGTAGTATCATCAGATCCTGAGAATGTTATTTCAAGATTGATCACTAGAAATGGACTTACTCGAGAGGAATCATTGAAAAGAATTAATTCACAGATGAGTTTAGAGAATAGGCTTAAGTATGCTGACGTTATTGTAGAAAATAATGGGGATACAAATTCATTATCATCAAAAATAAAAGGACTTTGGGAAGACAAATTATCAACAAATATTAGGAGATAACATATAAGTTATGACATCGACACAATCATTATATAAAAGCTATATTATTGAAGAATACCATTTAAATGAGGAACCTTATTATGTTCCTCTTGCTGACGAAGTTGAACTTTTTGAAGCAGCTTATCATCAAAGACTTCCACTGATATTTAAAGGACCTACTGGGTGCGGTAAAACACGTTTTGTTGAGTATATGTCTTACAAATTAGGTGTTGAGTTAACTAAGGTTTCAAAAGATTCTGAAGGTGGGTTAAATATGCCGTTGGTTACTATTGCTTGTCACGAAGATCTTACGGCTAGCGATTTGGTTGGTCGATATTTATTAGAAGGAGACCAAACAGTTTGGCTAGATGGGCCATTAACTCGTGCTGTGAAAGCAGGCGGGATATGTTATTTAGATGAGATTGTGGAAGCAAGAAAAGACACAACAGTTTTGATTCATCCATTGACTGACCATAGGAGGATTTTGCCTGTTGAAAAGAAGGGAGAACTACTAGAAGCTGCAGAAGGATTTTTGTTAGTTTTATCTTATAATCCAGGTTACCAGAGTGCTTTGAAGGATTTAAAACACAGTACCAGGCAGCGATTTATATCAATTGAATTTGATTATCCATCTAGAGATAAAGAAGCTGAAATTATTCAGCATGAAGCGGGAGTTGAAGAAAACATTGCTGATCAATTGGCAACATTAGGAGAAAAGGTTAGGAATCTAAAAGAACACGGATTAGAAGAAGGTGCTAGTACGCGACTATTAATTTATGCAGGTAAATTAATATCTCAAGGAATTCCTGCTAGGCGTGCCTGTCAAGTGTCTGTTAATTGGGCTGTGACTGATGATGTAGCAGTTCAAAATAGTATTACGGAACTTATAAATACTATATTTGAGTAGTTTTTTGAACACTAAATTGAAAACCGCAGCAGTTTTAGTATTGATTACCGAGAATTTATGTGACGGAAATCTTGTGCTTACTAGGCGATCTGAAAAACTTAGACACCATGGAGGAGAAATTTCTTTTCCAGGTGGGATTAAAGAAGATTTAGATCAAGATTTAAAAGAAACAGCTCTGCGAGAGACTTTTGAGGAAATTAATTTGAGTGGAAATCAAATAAATTTAATTGATGAATTGCCTGAAGTTTCTACTAGTACAGGCTATTCAATTAAACCATATTTCGGAATTTTAAAAGAACCGTTTGAATTTATTAAAAATTCATCTGAAGTTTCAGATATCATTCAAATTCCAATCCTTGACTTGATCAGTGGAGATTGTAATAGGACAGAAACGTTATTGTTGAAAAATAATAGTATTGTTGAAAGGCCTATGTACTCTTATAAACAAAATGTAATATTTGGAGCGACATCTAGAATAATTGACAATCTGCTTTCAAGAATCAAAGAGTACTGTTAGGAGAATTAATGACATCAGAATTACCGAAAATTTTATCTCCATTAAAAGCTGATTTTGATAAATATCCTGATCAGGTCTTAAGCACTTTTTTAAAAGCTTCGTTGAAAATGCCGGATTCTCTATCAGATGATAGATTACTAGAATGGGCTAATGTTGGATTAGAAATATCTAATCAATCAGTGAGATCATGGGAAGCGGCTGCAAACTTCTATAATTCTAGCCCGGTAGTCATTTCCTTTATGCCATATAACTATTTTCAAAAATGGATGTCTTGTGGAATGTCGTTATGTGAAGAGTCATCTACTTTAGGGGCTTCATATTTTGAATATAGCCCTGCCGCAATGAGTAAATTGAGGACTCGGCACATTGAATCTTGGTCAAATCTTGGAGATAGTTTATATAAAGGAACATGGAAGTCTAGCGCTTTAGCCTGTAGTTTTTTTGAACACAGTGCTGTTTTATTAGATTCTCTTGCATTCAATGAACTCGAAAAATTTGTAGAATTTTTAGATAGTTTATCTACTCATTCATATGACTTGTCTTCAGAATGTTTGATCTTAGGAGAGAAAATATTTCCATTATTGGAAGAAGAAAAAGAGGCTTTTTTATCATTGGCAATTGAATTGTCAAAAAATGCGTGGAGAGAGGTGAAAAGCTTTTTTGAGGTTGGGTACTCATCTTTACCAAAAGTTGACTCCGCACAAAGATTGAAATTCATGAAATTGTCCGAAAATTTACTTCATAATGGGGCTAGGAATATCCCAAATATCATGTCTGACATTTCTGATTCTTTATCAACTCTAAATGAAGAGCAGCAAGATATGCTTTTAGAAATTTCAGATAACCTAATGCAGAATGATGTTTTAGGCTCTTCAAATGAACCCATGACATCAACTCATACGACTATTGTAATACCGGAATTTATTAAGTCTTCTCCTGTGGTGTTACAAAAATTATCGGATACTCAATTTCGCAGTTGGTATAGAGAAGGGTTGGACATATTTTTGGAGAATAGAGATGCGGGAGTCGCATTTTTCAAAATAGAATCACTACGTTCAGAATCTGTAATCGAATCTTTATCGAGTGGTATAGAATTCGAGAAAATAAAATCTCTAATGGCAATGTATTGTTGTGGTTTAGCCGGCTCAGAAATAATGTTGTCTGAGACAAATGATTTAGTAGAAAAAAATATAGGATGGGTTTCTAATGAAACAGCTACTACTGAAGGATCCACGGTATATTTACCTTCTATAGTAGATAAATATACTAGTAAAGATAAAAACTTCGCATGGTTCAAGGTTGCATCGACTCATCAAGTAGCCCATTTGGAATTTGGTAGTTTTATATTTGAATTTTTGAGACCGTCTAATTTGTTTCAGGACCAAAGAGATAAATTGGAAAAATATAGATTAGAATATTCTGATTCTCAAAATGATGATATTCAAGCTAATGATTCTTCTGTAGATTCTGAAATTACAGGACTAGAGAAAACTTGGGTAACTGACACTCAAAGATTTTTTGATTTATTTGAAGATCGCAAATTGGCATTAGATATATTTACTGTAGTAGAAGGTGGGAGATTAGATTTTCGAGTAAAGAATCAATATAAAGGAATAAGGTCAATATATTCTGAGATACAGATGGATTCTTTTAAAAATAGAGAAGATATTAAAACACTACCGGCTCGAGAAGCGTTAGTAGAATTCTTGTTACTTTTAACTTTGACCTCAGGTGAAAAAATTCCATTTCCAGTTAAATACGCGCAAGAAACCAAAAAAATTGCTGGCATATTGAATAAGATTCTAAATATGGAAGCGATTGTTGAAGATTCTTCGGAAGCTACTTTGAGAATATATTCGATTATTTCAGCTATTCCAAATGAAGAAATCCCTCCTGATGATTGGGGAGATAAGGATTTTTCGAGCGAAGATGAGGAAGAAGAAGATTCTGAAAACTTAGATGATTTATTAAAACAAGTTGGTATGGGGACAGATATGGAATTAAGGCCTGATACTGAGGAGGATTATGATTCAGTTGAAGATGTAGATTATAGAGGTGATTTTAAACCCGAATTGGCTCAATTGATGACAGAACTTAGGATGCAGCAACAAGGTCAAGCAAGTGACCAAAATGGTGAACCTATGAGTTCAGAGGAATTACAAGAATTATTAGAGAATAGTGCTGAACTTGATTTAGATTCTGTTCAAGGGGAAATCCAAGAATCATCAGGTATGTTTGCAGACAATCTGATGAAAGAGGCAGGAACTAATCCTCCAATGTCTCCTGACAACTCTCAAGGGCCTTATACTCATGTTGATGAAGAAGGGGGAGAATTAGAAACGGTAGAACCTGAAACGTTTGTTTATGACGAATGGGACTTTA